>Ga0209337_1001118_pt1 | contig 20728 bp, 29 predicted proteins | sample LinPmetageLP53_FD_184044 | JGI IMG/M metagenome (GOLD analysis project Ga0209337, IMG submission 184044) | Marine viral communities from the Pacific Ocean - LP-53 (SPAdes) (version 2) | ecosystem: Environmental > Aquatic > Marine > Oceanic | place: Pacific Ocean | collected 2010-02-08 | reverse complement strand
CATAACATCCGTCTAGATTATTATCCCTATAAACCTTTACTGGTTTTTGTTGGCCCAGGGCTTCATATCGGCCTTGGTGCAATCTAATTTTGTGAGATCCTCGATATTGTCCTGGCACTAGGATAGCTACTCCGCTTTCCTTCATGACATTTTCCACCCAGTGTTTGCCAGGGTCAGTTGTGCAATCGAACTGGTGGAATTCCCTATTATCGCCTATCATATAGGATAGGGTCATCTTATCGTCAAATTTGTTGGTTACTTCGTCGTTGGTATCGGAATTACGAACTCCAACGATGTTCAGGTTATAACTGTCGCTTTCGAACCATTTATAGCCTTTAGCTAAAACTGCTTCTTTAATTTTATCATAAGTTAAATTCATATACATTTCCTTTGTTTAAAGAATCTGTATATAAATATCAACTAGAGAACTAAGTCATTCTCTTCAAGCCAAAAAATGCGTCCTGTCATGTCACTGACTTTTACGTTGGATTCTGTGAATTCTAGTATTTTTACTTTTGATGCCTTCATAAGGAATCCATCTGGGGTTTGGATGTTTCTTCGGGTTATAGTTCTTTTTACTGTCATATTACTTTTTTCTAGAGTACTTTACACCTTGAGTGATAAGCTTTTCTGCTCTTATTACTGCTTCGTTTTTTGTTTTGAATGGTCCTGCCATTTTTGACTTTGAATGATAAATGAATATTTCGGTTTTGCCACCGATCATTTGGTAGTTGCCATTTGGCATTCTTTGTTTTTTGGGCTGTACTACTTTCTGACGAATATCAAAGTATCCCACCTTGCATATGTAATTACCTAGTCTTTGGCCTTTTGAATTGTTTGACACCATTTCTCCTTTGTTTGTATATAAGTATATATCAGTTCGATCTTACGCTTAAATTTTGGATTCTTTCTAGAAATTGTTCTACAGATATAGACTCACCTTTTTCAGTTTTTATTGTTACAGTTTCTAGCATTTCTGGTGCTTGATCCACCATCTTCATTAGGGCCTTTAAACCTTGTGCAGCCCAGAATACTTTAAAGGAAGCTTCACCTAGGAGGTTTGTCTCGAACATAGTAGACTCAGCATTATCCCCTGGCATCATTATATAGTATTTCATTTAAGTCCCTCTATCCAATCTAACAAGTTAGTAGTCGGGTTCCAATTTGTCATAGACCTTACATTGTCTATATTGGCTACAGACCTTAAAGGTTCATTTCTAGGTTCTATATGTAAAATTTCACAATCAAATGACCGGGCTAAGTCTATTACCTTTGTCTCTTTACTAGTACCTATATTATAAATAGGCATTTTAGACCTATATGGTTCTGCATACATATGTACCATAGCTTTAGCTACATCTTTAACATAAACCCAGTCTCTAGTTTGCTGACCACTCCCAGTTACTGTAATAGGCCTTGATAGTTTATACTGATCTATAAATATTGGGACTGCGCTAACATATCCTCCCGAGTTTCTCTGGCCTTCTCCAAATACATTAAAAAATCTTAATGCTGTGCACTTCAAATCAATACTATGATTTTTATCCATAATCTGTTCCATTTCTAACTTAAACTTAGCATATGGACTTAAAGGATTTTTATCCGACGTTTCTTTTATGGGAACCAAAGTTGGCTCTCCATAAACAGCAGCAGTTGATGCTGCTATAAAACTAGACACTTTATTTTTGCATGCCCAATCTATTAAATTTTTAGAAGCTTTAACAATGCCGTTTTTATATTTGTTAGGATTTCCTAAGGATTCTTCTACTGAAACTGGAGCAGCTAAGTGATAAATCACGTCTATACCTTTAATTTCTGGAATAACATCTACTGACAAGTCTATTGTGTGCAACTTAAACTTATCTTTAGATATACTATTTAAATTATTTATTGTTCCTGTACTTAGGTTGTCTATAATGTGTACGTACCAACCATTATTGACTAAATGACTGACCAAATGATGACCTATAAACCCAGCACCCCCTGTTACTATTGCTTTCATTTTAATTTCCCATTTGGTAGTCTGCTGGAGGAAGTTCATTCAGTAAACTTCCAGGAGGAATAGTATTGGGACTAGATCCGGCATAAAATTTTAACCAATAGTCTGTCATTTCTTCCATCATTTCTTTAAATGTATATGTTGGTTTCCATCCCAATTTTTTTCTGATTTTTGTAGAATCCCCTTTTAAGTATGGAAGTTCTTCGGGTCTCATAAATTTTGGGTTTTGAACGATATACTTTTTATAGTCTAGACCTAAGTGGCCAAAAACCAATTCACACATTTCTCTTACTGAATGAGTCTCCATTGTAGAAACCACCCAATCGCTAGGCTCGTCTTGTTGAATCATTAAATGCATTGCTCTAACGTAATCATATGAATGACCCCAATCCCTATATGAATCCATATTTCCCAACTCTAACTTGTCTTGCAAACCCAACTTAATTTTTACAGCAGCTTTAACAACCTTATTAGTTACAAAATTACTTCCTCTTCTAGGAGATTCATGATTAAATAGAATTCCATTTGTTGCATGAAGCTTATAAGCTCTTCGATAATTTCTAACTATATTATAACCAAATACTTTTGAGCAACCATAAGGGGATACAGGATTCATTTGCGTAGTTTCTCGTTGAAAGCCATCATCATCTACAGATAGACCAAACATTTCAGAAGAGCTTGCCTGATAAAATTTAGCAGTAGGACATGATCTTCTATATGCTTCTAGAATATTTAGTACTCCCATTGCATTTGTTTGTACTGTAAACTGTGGAATGTCAAAGCTAATTCTTACGTGAGACTGGGCTGCAATATTATAGATCTCGTCTGGTTGTATTTTGTCTAGTAATCTTTCTATGCCTCCCTGATCTAGCAGGTCTCCATAATATGTTGTGATTTTACTTTCTAGATGCTCAACTCTAGCATCTTGGGTTTCAGCAGTAGAATGCCTCCTAACAATGCCGTGGACTTCATATCCTAACTCTAATAAATATTCTGCTAGATAGCTACCATCTTGTCCGCCTATTCCTGTTATAAATGCTTTCTTTTTCATGTTTACCTTGTTTGTAGATATGGAGATACCTTATGTTCTAATTTATTAAATATTTTCATTTTTGAAACATCTGGCCAATCTTGAACTGTCCATTGTTTTGGTTTTGTTTTTATTGCGGCATCTAACTTGTCTAAGCCATTTTGAGCCGTTTCAGGGGTCATATAATAGTGATATCCTATTGTGTCTATATCCTGGCTTCTCCACGGGATGTCAGGAAGTCTCCCATCATATGACATTTTTTTTAATGTAATAGCATCTTCTTTATTGTCGCAAAGTATAGCACCACCTCTGCCTAATGATAGGTGCTTTTGAAATTGAAAACTTAAACACATAAATGATCCCGGAATGTAACTATCTTTTTTCCATAATACTGCTGCATCATAAATAGGTTTAAAATGTTCATTAACTTTATAATAATCTTGCCATTTTTCATCTCTCCATTCTAGATTAATGTTTAACTTATTAGCTAAGAATGGGACAGAAATGTAAGTCCTTTTAGGAATAGAAATATAAGAAAGGTTTTGAAGTCTTAAACATAATTCAATACCATGTGTACAGGAATCTAGGCATACCACATAAGGTGCACCGAAAAATTCACTTAATTTCTTTTCTAATTTTGCTACTACTTTAAAATTCATTCAATTATACTATCAACTCTAAATGTGTCCGATTCGTAATCCTTTCCGCCTCTTATTCCTTGTGAAAAAACAACAAATTCATTACCTTCAGGGCCTATTCTTAATGCATGTATTTCATTAGGCCCAGTTGAAACTAGATCACCTTCTCTTGCAACAATCATCTGTGCTTTTTTATCAGAGCCTACAGGCTTATACCAATACTCTAAAGAACCTTTAGTCATCAACATATGTTGAGTCGTTTCTTTATGGTAGTGATTCCCTCTAATAGAATTAGGCTCTGAAGTTACCATTGCTACATGGTTAATGTCTTCGCTATAGAATAAATCTACTATTGCACCCCGGTCATCAATGTGATGCTCTAATGGTTCTTTTACGTTTTTCCAAACATTTCTTATTTTCATTTTACTTTCTCTCTAGTTTACATTTAAGGTTTAGACACATTTGGATCCCAGTTTTATCCATGTGTGGCATATAAGCTTTACTATAGTCGTCTACAGCATCTGGTAGGAACTTCCAACAGTCATATTTTTCTATGTTGGAGAATCCAGCAGCTTCTAAAACTCTAGTTAGTGATTTTTGATCATATACTGTTTTGTGATATAATATCGTGTTAGATAGATCTGCTATTGGCCACCTTCCAAATAATGGACCAAGTATTCCTTGGCCATCTACATCTTTACCATTTTCAATATACACCTTTACGATAGATTCAAAATCTGGTACCGATATTCTAAGTGTTGCGTTTTGCTTAAGTACTCTAGTCCATTCTTTTAATACTCTAGGAACATCCTCCCGATCAAAATATTCAAATGCTCCACAAGTGTATATTTCATCTACCGAGTTGTTTTCAAACATATTTAATTTACTAATATCTGAAACGTAATCTATGTGTTCGCCTGTGTCTTTATCTATGTGAATGTAGCCAGGTAAATAAGTTTTGCTACAACCTAAATGTAATTTTATCATACTTGCTCTTGCAGATCTAAAAATGTTATTTTTGCTTTACTAATTTTTTGGAGTTTTTCTTTTAATAGTTCTGATATGTTCCATGAAAGTATTATTACATATACATTATCATATTTATCAAAAACCGCTTTATCACCCAATATGGGTATTCTAGTCAGTGGAGTATACTTTCCAATTTTATGCTCTGACATGTCAGTTACATAATCTAATACAGTACTATCTAGGTTATAGAAGTTTAGAAATGTATTTCCTTTAGCAGCAGCTCCAACCGCAACTACAGGGCTTCCAAGTTTTTTCTTAGCATATATGTGTTGTAGAAAGTCTGCTCTAGCTGTCTTAATATCATCCATAAACCTAACATATCTTTCTTTTGAAAATAGGCCTTCTTTTTCTTCAAGGTCTATAAAGCCATTTGGGTTGGTAGATATTGTGGGTGTTCCTTTACTTGCAAAAACTCTAATTGATCCCCCATGGTAATCGACCCACTCGACATCATATACTACTAGGCCTGCTTTTTTTAATAGTTCTTTTGCAGACTTTACTGTAAAGTAGCTAACATGCTCATGATATATTTGGTCGAATCTTTTATCCTTTATAGTGTTATACCAATATGGTACTTCAAATACAAAGGTTCCATTTTCAGTCAATACCTTTTCTACTCCTATGGCAAAATCTAAGGGATCGTTAGCATGGTTAAATACATTATTAGCAATAACCAAATCAAACTTTTTCCCAGTAGGAATAACATCATAAGAAAATAAACTACATATAGTATCTATATTTTTTTCATTTGCTATTTCACACATTTTTCTGGATGGGTCTACTCCCAATACCTTATGGCCTTTGTTTTGGAACTGCTTTGTTAAATAACCATCATTAGAACCTATTTCAAGGACAGAACCAAATGTCTCTCCAAAAATATCACTACTAACTGAGTCAGCAAATGAATCCCAATGCTCTCTCGATACTTTAGAATTAGCAGAGGTGTATGAATAATCATACAGATTATATCTATCATCGGAATCTGTTTCATGTACTAAAGTCACTAAGCCACTTTCAGTATCTAGTTGGCACTGTAGGGGATATACTGGCTCTGACATACCTAGCTGGGCTTCAGATATAAATGTATCTGCATAAGGATGCATACCTAAGTCTATTATTATTTGTTTCATTATATTTTCTCTTTGTCTACTTCTACGCCAAAATATGGTCCTGTCTTAAATTCATAAAATATAGTATCTTCTTCTAGGACTTCTAAAGAATGTCCACCTCTATATAATACAATGCAATCTCCATCAGTTAAAATAGTTTCATAGATTATGGTATTGTCTAAGTCATAAAAAATGCCTTTGACTTTTCCTTTTAATACTACCCAAGCTTCTTGAGTTATGTTGGTATTTCTGTCTACTTGTAAATGTTTATGGGCAGGGACTATGGTTCCTAGTTTTAATTTTCTACCTGAAACCTGGAGGAATTCTTTATCTGGACTTAAATCTGTTCTATAATTTTGGATGTCTGAAGCTTTTAGCTCTGACAATATTAGCTCTGTTGGATCTAACTTAGAATATATTCTAGACATTATCCTCTCCAAGCCACCGGGACTTCGGTTATACCATGGCTTAATAAGCTACAAGCTCTTCTAGTCCCATCGACAGAAGCCCAATTGTCGACCATAATATAGTAACTTTCATATGGGGGTTCTAAATAAGCTTTATCAGAATTTAATATGACATCAAATTCTTTACATAAATCTTTTACAGTCATGTGCTCCGCAGGTGTTCCTTTTCTTGCCCATGTAGAACCTCTACAAGAAAGAAAATAATCTTCTAAAGGAGTTTTATTTCCTTGAGTATATTGATAATGTGGAGTATCTTTTAATTTAGTAGGATGTCTTTGACCCCATAACGTGTCTGTAACGTTTTCTAAATTTATTATCTTAATTTTATAATCAGCAAACCTATAGCCAGGAGGTAAGTGTAAGTTAGAGCTTCTAGGGCCATTAAATATTCTATTCATTAGTATCCTTTTAATTTATTGTAAATATATTCAGCAACCATAAAGTCAAATTCAGTATCAATATCTACAGATTCTATTTCATCTAATACTTTAAATGTTGGAGATTCATTAACAATATTTCCATATAGAAGCATATCTTTTTTAGAAATAATACTTATTCCATATGTTATTTGATTGATATCTGGCAAGTTTTGACTATTTGGAGAATTTTTAATATCATAATTTAATGGCTTACCATCTAACCATAAGTGATGTTTAACTGGAGAAACAGTAACTAAGTTGTGAACCTCTGGGTTTTGAAATGTATTAATGCAATCAAAATAAGTCTCTTTAGATATTAGCGGGCAAGTAACTGGGCTATACATTATATATTCACCATCAATGCTTTCAGCTAAGTTTTTAAAGAATTCTGAATTATTTGCTTTGGAGCTTGCATAATATTCGTCCCTTTTGTGAGTCTTTACACCATATCCAGATGCTATTTGCAACATATCATCACAATCAGAACTTACTATTATTTCGTCAATTAGATTAATTTTTTTAAGACAATTTAGTTTTATGTCTAATAGGGTTGAATCCGCAAAAGGCTTAATATTTTTATTCTTAACCCGTTCTGAGCCTTTTCTTACTGGGACAATTGCTGTTATTTTCTTTTTCATATTATAGTGGTTTCAAATGATTTAGATATTTTTAAGAATTCTTTAAATTTATTTTCATTGATAGGTATTCCCCCTTGGGTTCGGGTCTTTGCAGTCTTTTTTTCTTTGTCTCCTGCTACCATAACATCATCTATACCAGATTTAGGAAGGCTTCTAATCTGTGCTGACATACCCCATAAGTATTTTTCAAACCTATCTACAGGTGTAAACTTAGAAATATCAAGAGCTAAGAAAAAGTGGCTAATTTTTCTATCCTGTGTAATTGACATGTCATATAGTGGTGCAATATCTTTGCTTAAAGGACCGCTTGACAATCCCGAGCAGAGTATCTCTATCACCATTCCCAATCCGAATCCTTTATACTCGCCGATGCTACTCAAAGAGTTTGCTTTATGAGGGTCTGTAGTTGAGCCCCCATTTACATCATAAGCCCATTTAGGATCTAATTCCATATTTTCTTGGCGATAGTTTTTTATCTTATTCCAGGGGACTGTCGATGTAGCCATATCTAAGCAAAATGGATGTTCATTTGACATAGGGGCTGAAAAGCAAAACGGGTTTGTTCCAAAAAATGATTCCTTACTGTTATATGCATTAACTAATGGTTCAGTATTAGTTAATGCTATTCCAATCATTCCATTCCTAGCGGCTATATCAGTAAAAAACCAAGCTGCTCCGAAGTGTGTTGAATTACTAACACTTACTATGCCAACTCCATTTTCCGTAGCTAAATCTATAGCTTTAATCATCGACTGTTGGCCTGAATAATGGCCAAATGTATTTTGAGCATCTAATAGTGCTGTAGAATTACTCGTTTGATCAAATTGCAAAGAAGGATTGATATTTAGTCTGTTTGAAGCTACTTCATTAAAGTAGTGAATAAATAGGTTTATGCCATGGGAATCAATTCCTTTTAGAGAAGTTTCAATTAGAGATGTTGTAATAGGCTTAGCTATATGGGAAGGCATCCCCTTTTTAATTAAAACATCTAGCATTACCGAGCTAAATTTTATATGGTTAACTAATTTCATGTACTTTCATCCAATTTAAGGTATCAATCCAATCTGAATGCCTGTACCCCTTATCATCAATATAAAGGATCGCCCTGGGCTTTTCTGCCGTTACTTCGGAAATACAATCTAAAATATTATGTTTATCCAGCCATTCTTCTACAAGTTCAGTTCCCGTTTTACCATTCACTAAAGGTCTGCTTGGTTTAGCTTTTGCTGTAAAAATAATAATTTTATATATTTTAGATAATTGCTTAATTGCATTTATAGAGTTTGGTAGAGGGTCACCATAACAAGTGCCGTCATGATAGCCTTTGTCAAAATTATGGATGACTCCGTCGAAATCAATAGCTATATTATTATGGTCTTCGTCGAAGCCAGGGGGAAATAATTTCATAATTTATCCTAATCTTTCTTAATTGTTAATATTATAGTATTGGCATGTAGGCCATCTAATTTAGTACTTATTTGTTTAACATGTAATCCAAGACCTACTTCTCCCGGGACAGTTACTAGGTGATCCCGACCTTCAATAGTTCGAACTAAGCCACCTTTTAAAAAGACTAAAAGATCTGTATCTAATTTGCTATTAACAATTTCAATATCTGATATAGCTTCTGCTGTCAAAGTGCAATTGCCGAAGCTGTAAGTATTTACCTCATTTGGTTTTGGTTCTTTTATCCAGAGGCAATCAGATTTTTTAGGAATTTCAAAACTTTCATCTTCATATGATTTTAGCTCCCTACCATAATTATCAGATAACCTTACTAAGTCATGTTTGTCTTTTGGGGTTTCAACTTCTAGTAGTAATAAAGAATCAGATAAAGCTTTTGTAGAATGAAATAGGCCTCTTCGTAAGGCAGTCTTGTCTAATCCTCGTATAATTTTTTTACCACTGGGGATAACTGATGGCAGACATGTTACCTCAGCAATTCCATCCAAAACTATTAATCCTGTATTTTTCTTAGGGTGACAATGCAAGGAAGTACTTTGATCTTTTTTGATATTAAGAAGCCAAATCCCTATGTCATCATTTTCATAAACTAAGTATTCATATCCCCATGGTTTTTTTACTATAGTATTATCATAACTCATTATATAGATTTCCTTTTATTATACACTTTGATTATTGCTTTTAGCCATTGATGGTTATTCCTAAAATGTGGGGCTGATATAAAGTGCCCATCAATAACAACGTCTTCATTTATATAGCAAGCTCCAGAATTAATAAGATCATCTTTCATTCCCTTATAACATGTTGCTTTTTTATTTTTCATTATCTGTGCTGAAATAGTTACCCATGAGCCGTGGCAAGTTGTAGCTATTATTTTTTGGTTGGCATCCATTATTTTAATAAACTGTAGAATGGATTCGACTTGTCGGACACGATCAGGACCTTCATGGCCACCTGGCAATATTGCCATATCAAAATTTGACTCTTTTAAATCGCTGGCTTTTAAGGTTGGTATTGCTACTTGACCTAGCTTTCCAGTTATTGGGTTGCCACATGCTGTAACTATCTCTACCTCAATATTTTCTTCTTGTAGTCTGTAAAGGGGATATGTAAATTCGCTATCCTCAAACCCTTGGCCTATTATTATTACTGCTTTATTTTTCATATGCTATCATTTTTAATTGTATGGCTATACAAATTGTTTAAGGAATTCATCAATTTCTATTCTGGGGTCCTTTAATACTTTGTCCTTAAAGTAATTGAATTGGACATCAACATCATGTACATCTCCATTATCACCCTGATTAAATGTATTTATTACTTGATCTAGTTGCATTCTACCATAATCGGGATGAGATTTTAAATAGGAACTCCTATAGAAATCAAGACCTGTAATATATAAATTTTTTAAATTACTTTTTAGTAAATCTACAATAGCAACCAACCCTGTATTAGGTCTAACTTTATTATTTGCATCCAAATCGTTTTTAAGTGTATGGTATACTTCTTGGGATATTATTCTATGATTAAATAATCCTTTGTATTTATTTATAGTAGGCAGACACCGATCATTAAAAAACCATTCAGTTTCTGGATATGCACATACCAAATAGTTAACAGAATTGTGTTTGTAATATGAACCATCATAATATATTATATCAGTTTTAGCACCACTATCTCCAATAATATTAGTTTTTGCATAATTTAATCTAACAACAACATCAAAACTATCAATATAGTTTCCTTTATTAGTACCTTCTAAAGATGCTGCTGGACCTACAAGTGCTACCTTTTTATTTTCTAAATATGAATAAATATGATGCTCCTTTTAATTGTTAATAGACATGTAAATATAAGACATAAATGCTTAAATAAAAAATTATTTTTGGGATATTTACTATCTTTTATAAGCATCAGCTGACTTATCTAATGCAATTATTTTATATGGAAAAGGAACTGGCCAAGCACTTTCTGGTGCACAGTATCCAGCATTTAAAACCTTTGATGGTGGGTTGTCAACAAAATACCTATTTGCATGAGACTCGTCATGCCACACTGCCAATATATTATTTGCATCGTCAATATTAATATTTTTAACAATAGTTTTTGCTAACTTTAGATATCCATTAGCTGACCCGCCCTGGAATCCCCCACAACAATATTGGATTACGTCTTTTGTTTGTAAATACGCTGTTGAATCTTTTTGGCTATTTTCGGGGGTTCCTTGTTTATTACCTTCGATACAGAAGCCAGGGTGTTGTACTCCTAAAAGGTCTGTTAGCACTTCTTTACCAACATAATCTACTACCCTCATATCTGCATCTAAATAATATATATAATCATAAGCTTTTAGCTTATCTTCAATAGTCATGAAATGGTGGTATCTATAATAAGTGTCACCAGGAAATCCTTTAGGTTCTATTTTTATTTTATTTATTGGACATGATGTTTTCAAATCCATATCATCTGTAAAAACATAATAGTCTTTTTTAACTTCGGGAATAAAATACTTTTCTATAGAATTTACTAAAGGGTCTATAAAAATTGTATATTTATTCGTGGCTATGTGTAAAAATGCTATTTTCATTATATTGTATTCCAAGTTTTTGGGATTAAATCTTTTGTATTGTGGTTTATAGCTGAACCGAACCACTGCTTTGGGGCTATAACTTTTTTATTTTCATTTGAATTTAGCCAAGCTCCCCACCAGCTAAAAGTGCTATTAGCTATTATATTATTTTTGCATTGAGCCATTATGTACAAATCTAGATAGTCTTTTTCTCCTTCAATAAATGTAAATTGACTACCTTCGAATGTCCGTTTACACCAATCAATATCATCAGAAAGAACTAGGAAGTTTTCTATATTCCTACTTTTACACATATCTAAAATTGCATTATTATAATAATTTGTTCCTAAAACTGGGTGGTGATTTGGAAAATTAAGATAGTCTCCACGTCTTACGTGAATAGAGCAACTATTTCCCTTTAAAATTTTTCCATATTTTAGATCTATATACTTTTTTATCCCGGAAGTTGGACTAAATAAATCTAAAATAGAGTCCCGGAAATTTATAAAATAATTTTCGGATTGAAAATAGCCATCGATTGCGTTTACTTTTGGGATTGGGGTATATTCAAATGAAGGCTCTACATAAATTGTCTCAGGGATATTACTTGTTATTTCGAGATTTCTAAGTATATTTTTGGAATATTCATTATAACCATTAGGCTTTGTGCTAAGCATTTTTTTACCATCTCTTATAGCTGTAGCACATCCGGTAGCTATAGTAAATAATAAATTTCCAAGACCATGATTACCAATGTGGGATTTTAGAACTGTAGTTATCATACTTCCTTTTGTAAGCTATATGGATTTTTATTTCTTATTTCACTTTCAAATTTCATTTGCAGATTGTGATCTATTTTATGGTCATTAATAGGATTACTTAAATTATAGACATAAGCAATATCATCTAAATATAAACTTTTAGCTCCTGACATTTCTAGCATAGGGAACATAAATGCTAAGTCCCATGCCATTCTATAAAAGTTGCCATCTCGATCTAAAAGGTCTTTAGTATTTATTTTATTCCATAAGTGATATTTAAAGGTTCGTAAATGAGAAAAGCACCATGGAGACTTTCTATATGATCCGTTGATCTGAACCTCTTTTGCTACTTCCCTTGCAAACACACCAACATTCCCAGAAGGATATTCAACATAGCTTCCATATGTTAACCAGCAGTCATTAGTATTATATGCAAAATTTAACATTGAAAGGACATTACTATTTGCTAGCCAATCATCACCATCTAAAGTAATAATTATATCTTCGTCGCCAGGTTTAGAAATATTTATAGCGTCATGGATATTTTTTAAAGCATATGCTTTTTTGCTATTACTAACTAACTTAAACCTAGGATCCCCTTTAATTTTTTCCTTTATAATAGAATTGCTATTGTCAGTAGACATATCATCCATTATTATACATTGGAAATTACTGTATGTTTGACCCATTACGGTATCTAAAGTTTGGTCAATCCATTTTTCAGTATTATATAATGGAATTATTATCTTAAAGTGATTCTGTTTGCCAGAAAATGGAACGTAATCATTAGGGTTTATTAGTTTAGAAATAAATTCTTTTTTAGAGTTTCTAATAAAGTTAATTAATTCAATACCACTTAGATCTTTAAACCATGGCTCTGATGTTGCGCCATTTCGGTTATTAGTTTTGACTCTACATCCTAGCATTTTTGCTTCGACAATAAATCTATTAAAGGATTCTTGCCATGTTGGAAGAAATAATACTTCAGAATACTCTGCCATTTTACTCATGAGTTCAGGATATGGTAATGGTCCAACAGTATCATAATCAATACCATTAGCTTCACATACGCTTTGAGCTACTTTGGTATTTTTAATTGGGTTATTAGACCCTAGCACCATTGTTTTACCATTTTTTGGCTTAGAACAATGCTTTTCCATAATGTCTAGGTCTAAATCTGACCATATACTAGTGGAAAGGTTTATCGTTTCTATACCTAAGTTTTTACTTACAAGTTTTGCATGCGAATCAGCTTGGCAAAACACATTGTTTGCATTAGCATAAAACTTTCTATTAATTATTTCATTCGGAGGAACCAAACAGTCTTTATAGATTGCTACATTTCTACTTTGTAGATATTTATGGTCATGTTCAATTATAGAATATTGACAATGATTAGCAAGAATATTCATTGCTTCCGGTTGAAGGTGTCCAAAATTACCTATAAGAACTTTAGGCTTATCATTAACAATCTTACTCAGAATTTCTTCATTTAGATCTGCACACTTTAGCTTGTGAACTATATAGCCACTTTTTTCAAGGCCTTCTATGATTTCTTTATCTACTATTTCAGCTCCGCCAAATACATTTTCAACAAAATAATCTGCTATAAATAATAAGTCTTTCATTTAATTTTCCAAGTTATAATCTAAAAGCATTATGCCACTCATTTTTTTTATATCTAAAGTTCTATAGCTTGTATTATATTTACTTCCCATTTTAGCTTTTAAAAGGCCTTCATATATTGCACGGGGGCTGCCAGGAAGATTTAGCTTTAGAATATTATTTTTTTCAAACCCAGGTTGAGATACAGGAGAAGTGCCTAATGTTTTAGCCAAGTTTCTAAATATTCTAGAATTAAACTCATTAAGAGATAAAGCATGTAACTGACCTTTGTAATTAACATCTAGGACCAAAAGAATATATTCACCCCCTGATTGGTCTTGACTTGTATATCTACATTTAACAATCATTCCTTCGGTAAGCTTGTTTTTAGATATTATAGATCTAGACTTTACTCTAGTATTATGTTCTCTATAAAAGTTCGCCAAGGCTATATCCTTTTATATTTTTAATAGCTGATAAATATGAATCGTAGTATTTAGCATTGTCCATATCTATTTTAGATTCATAATTAACATCCTGGGAATATTCTTTTTCTTCTGCTTTAGTTAACTTAACGATCGGAGCATAACACCATTTATACGATTCTGTATCTCCATTGGGAAACACAATACCTTCTGGGGTTTGTATTGAAGATGGGTACCAATAGCTTTCTCCATCGTCGTATCTTAAATTTTTCATTAACTGTGGCATTTTTGATTCAAAAGTTTTTAAATCAAAATCGGGATTTTTTTTATAATTTAATGGATATTCATTAGTAAAAAACCCAGAACTTAAATCTATTTTAGTTTCACGATTTTTATCGTCATACTCTGTTAGGACTCTATCTTTTCCTGTAATAGGACTTTTAGTCCAGATATCTTTAGTTGTCTGTTTACTAGTCATATGTTTCAAGGCTCTCTAATTTTGGGATTTCTATTTTAAAGCTTGGTATGTTATTTTCTACTAGAGCTAATAGCTTTTCAGTCATTTTATCAGTAGTAAAGTTATTTTTTAAATGCTGCTTTTGTTTTCTAGACTTTTCTAAATGCTTTTTATAGTTCGAATCTACATCTTTAATAACACTAGAAGCATAGCCATAGTCAACATAATACCAATTACAACCTTCTACAATTGACTGGTCTACTAAAGCAGATGAATCAACAGGTTTTAACTCTCCCTGAAGCAATAATCCATAATCAGAAAGAAAGTCTAAAGGTCCTGACCAGTTTGAAACTAAAATAGGTTTTCCTGTTATTCCAAATTCTAATAAAGGCTTTCCAAAAGATTCTCCATGAGTAAAACTTATCATAGCTTTTACTTTAGAATGGTGATAAAGGCTATTAATTTCTTTAGCAGATAATTCGCCATGCAATAAATAAACATTAGGTACCGTTCCTTGAGTAGCTATAGAAGATCTTATTTGCCGGATCCGGTCTAGCATATCTTCTCTATCAGTTAAAGAATATGAACCTTTACAAATCTTAACTATTAAAGCAGGTTGATTTTTTGCAGATTTATTTTTAAAAGATTCTAAAAAAGTTCTAATAGTTCCTCCAATATCATTTCGATCCTGGCCGAAATTTCCTTTTTCCCAATGGCTATCTATTAAGTAGCAATTTTTTTCCGGAATAGAATTTAGTATTGATTGAATATTTTCACAAGGCTTTGATGGCTTATTAAAAATATTTAAGTCAAGGCCTTCAAATAAAACTTCTATTTTTGTAGTCAGTTTTAATTCTCGCGTTATCTGGTTTGTCCTAGTATCTTTAGTTTGATATTTAGCCGTAGCAAATGAATTCATAGAATGTTGAGATGATACAATTACCAGATCCATTCTATTAGCTCCTTCGAGAGCTTCAGGAGAAGGTCTATCTACTTCAATTCCTGATGTTACTCCAATGTTATACTTACCAACTCTCTGAAATGCATGAGAAGGTGCTACCTGAACCCATACCTCAGGTTGTGAGGTTAAGTTTGGAATCATCATAGATAAAAACTCTTTAGGCAAAGCATTTTTTGGGGAATTTCCTAGTTGCTGATCTATTATTTTAACATCATACTTATCTAATTTAACTAGACTACGAATTAAAGATCTACTGCGGGAACCATAGCAAGATCTGCTAGATACTGGGGCACTTATGGTTAAATTAGTTTTTATCATGATAAAACTCCCGATGCCGCTTTAGCTGGCATTTGCGATGCGTCAATAAGTTCGAACTTTGTCCGAGGGGTCCACGTTTCTAAACATATATTAATTGAATTTATCATAGCTTCTGCCATTCCTTTAGATGTAAATTTATTTTTAATTGCCCAATTTCTTCCTGCTAGGCCTTTTTCGGCTCTAATTTCTTTTCCCATTTTATACCAATATTTTAAGCCTTTTTGTATTTGATCTAGGGAAACCCTTGAATCGTAGATATATGGAGTAGCGGGGGATCCTTGAAGGGCTACTTGCGGCCATAAAGGATATACCCATTCTCCATGTTCCCGGGAAATTTTTCCTGTACTATTACTAGGTATTTCTGCTGTAAAATCTTTAATACTCATTGGCCGATCGTTAATAGTAAATCCCATTTGGTCTTGTAGGCCTCCAATTACCGATGCTATTGTTGGGGTTCCCGACATTATGGCTTCCATATGAGTTAATCCAAAGCCTTCTGCAGATGATGGGTTGCACATAACATCGGCTACATTATACATACAATTTAGCTGTTCAGGCTCTAATTTACCCGTACTAAATATAATATTGGCATCTCCTGCAAGCTTATGGGCTACCGCTTTTAGATCTGTTCCAGCATTATCAACTATATCAGTATGTAATACTAAAGCTGTTTTTTCTCTAGCTTCTTCTGGTAAAGTTAGTATAAATGAATTGAATGCTGAAATAAGATCTGCAGGATGCTTTCTTATTATATTTCGAGAATTAAAAAGAGCAACATAGTCATAATTTCTATCTCTAAATAGTTTTTTATTAAATTCTATTAAGTTAGGATCATCTTTAGGCAAAGGCTTAAACACATTCGGATCTATTCCATGCTGAACGTATGTTAAATCTTTACCTTCAATTCTAGGCTTTCTAACACATACATTTTTATTTATATTATAAGTTTGCTGGGATATTGCCATTAGCATATCACACGACTCATAAGCACTTTCATTCCAATGTGGGAATGGAAGATCGTCCCATATGTTATAATACATTATAGGAATATTTTGGCGTAATTCGTGCTCCATGTCATATAGCCACCCCCAAAATCTAGGATCTGTAAAGTGTAGTATAGCATCAGGCTTTTCTTTAGCAATTACTGCTCTTAAAATATCGGGGTTCCCATAGCCATCAACAGCATATAATAGAACTGAAGCGTCTTCTACTCCAGTTTCTTTTGCCATAACATCGGACATATCTACTACTTTACCGACTTCGGGATGTTTAACAGCTCCTGCTAGTTGGACCCAATTATAATCTTTTAGACTATTCATCACAAATGACTTAGACATTGTGCCGATACCGGATGGAATTCTTAGATCATCCGCTAATAATAATATTTTCTTTTTCATTAAAACCTATTTGTTTTCGTTAATCATTTTACGAAATTTAGTATCTTGAACATATTTTTCTAAGACTATATTTACTAAACTTTGAAAAGTCATATTGTCTTCAATAGACATCATTTTAAACTTTTTATGATTATTCTTGTTAACATTGACCGAGGTCAGTTTTGCATTTTTCATAACTTATTCTCCTAACTCATATATAAGTATATATTAGGAAAGATTATTCATGACACAATAACTATTTTTTTATTTAATTTATGGGCTTCTTTTATAGTGTGTAGAGTCCCCGATGATTTTTCACCTTCTGTTATAAAGGCAATGATGTAGTCTGAAGACTTTGCTAATAGTTTATTCCTATGAAAGAAATTTTTTGGGCTATAAGTCTTACCATAAAACCCTTCGTTCATTGCTGAGTATAGGTTCTTGTTTGTATGAGAGGGGTTGAACTCTCTATAGTAACACTCAAACTCTAAAGCATATTTTTTGGCTAAAGCATCTGCACCATGTGGACATCCTCCCGAAAGTATTATTAGTTGGTCTCCGAACTTTTGTTTTAGGGAATAGACCATTTCCTTTACCTTTTTCTTGTTCTGCCATGTACGGCTTCCAACTATGCCGACCTTTACTGGACTTGACGAGCTTCTTTCGGACATACATTATAATCTTTTGCAAATGGACACCAACGACAATTACAGTTTTTTTCTCCGGCTATAGCGGGGAATTCTGAATCTGTTTTATATGTGCCATCCATATTAAACACATTATCTACAAAGGTATCTAGTTTTTTAGACATCTTATTAAGTGATGGTTTTCCATTAGATGGTTCGTAGACCTGGAAACGTTTCATTGGAAAGTCCATATTTTCATATAGCTTTCTTTTTACAATTAAGTATTCTACCGTTATGTCCGACTCTGGAACATCATACTGCTTAGAAAAATATCTTTTGTAAAGTCTAAGCTGGTCGCCATTTTTCTTTTTTTCGGCTTTTGACCAACCCCAAGTAGAAGTTTTTAGATCTATAATTTTAATCTTATTGCCTTCTTTAAGAACCACATCTAGAAATCCAAAAACAATTATATTTGAATTAGTTTCTGTTTCCATAAAAATAGGCATTTCTATTCCTAAAAGTTCTGTATTTTTCTTAGAAAAGTACTTGCCCCTATGCTTAACCAGGTAATCCAGAATGTCTACGCCTTGGTAGTAAATATCTTGAAGGTCGTCCGCTGTGCTAAAGTGTTTGCCTTTTTCCTTTTCTACTGCTTTTTTATAGAGGTCGAACATTGTTTGCTTTAGCATTTTAGCCAGAGGCAAAGCTTCTGCTTTTTTAGCAGTTTCACCATACATAACTTCTAGAAATTCCTGGATGACTTCGTGTATAGCAGTTCCGAAAACATTATAGATAGTGGGATCCCACTTACCAAGTTTCTTTATGTATTGCAATTCCCAGTGTTTAGGACATTGTGAATACATATTAAATTGGCTATAAGAAATGGTTTTCTTTCCCATCCTCTTAGCTTTAAAATAATATTCGTTATGCTTTTCCATTTGACCTATTTTGTATACTATTAATATACGACTTATTTAGTAAATACTACGATGTTAACCGTTAAAAAACGTTATTTCGAGATTTTATTCTCTGTTTGTTCTATTAGTCTATCTAAATACTGTTTGGCTTTGTATAGATCCTCGAGGCCATTCTTATGCCGCCATCTAGTGACGTACTTAAGAATGTTACCTTCGAAGAAATCCATACTGTGAGAATACGCATAGTCCCACATTTCAATGCCATCAGTATAATGACTTGGATGTTTTATTCTATCTTTATCCATCGCTAGGATCTTTGGGGAGAAACACTTTGTCAATATGCCCGCAGTTGTCACACTTATAAGTTGGTAGAGGAATCATAGACTCCTGACCATTAGGTGACAATATAGCTGATATCTTTTTGAATAGATATACCTGTGTAAAAACTTGGTGTCCACATTCTGAACACGTTACGTCTGTTAGGTCTTCCGGTTTAATAGCAACTTGTTGCTGTTGGCCCATGTTGATTTGTTTTCCCATGATATTATCCTGGCATCATGCCTGGCATTTGAGGCATCTGCTTTTTATCTTCTTTATTTATCGTAACAATACATTCTGTAGTTAACATAGTTCCAGCTACTGAGCAAGCTTTTTCTAAAGCGATTCGAGTAACTTTTGTTGGATCTATAATACCAGCGCTAATCATATTAACTACTTTTTCATTTCTTGCATCATAGCCCCAAATTAGGTCATCAGGTGATTCTGAATATTCTTCAGTCATTTTACGGTGGATATCTGACCAAACTACATCAGCATTAAGCCCTGCATTCTCCATAATGGCATTAAATGGCGCTTTACATGCATCGTGAATAATATCTACCCCTATTTCCTGGTCACGATTTTCAGTGTCAACGGATAGATCTAAAAGCTCTTGGTTATTAACAGCCCATCTTAATGCAGAACCACCACCAGGGACGATTCCCTCATCAATTGCTGCACGAGTAGCATTCAGTGCATCTTCTACACGATCTTTTTTTTCTTTTAATTCAAGTTCAGATTCTGCTCCGATTCTCATCACAGCAACACCGCCAGCTAGTCTGGACATGCGGTCTTGATATTGTTCAGTTTCATAATGAGAATCTGAATTATCTATCATTGTTTTAATCTCTTCGACACGTTCTAGAATCTCATTAGCATCTCCAGCACCATCTATAATAGTTGTAAATTTATTATTGATAGTAACAGATCTAGCGGTTCCAAACCAATCGGCATTAAAATTTTGAAGCTTCATTCCTTTTTTAGGGGACACAACTTGACCTCCAGTTAAAGTTGCGATATCTTCAAGATTAGCTTCTCGCTTATCTCCATAGCCAAATGCTTTTACTGCTGCAACTTTTAAGGTTCCTCTAGCATGGTTTACAATTAAACCAGCTAATGCTTCACCATCTATATCTTCTGCTACCAATAATAAAGCTCGGTCCTGTGCTATACAATGTTCAAGGACTTTTACCATTTCTTTTAAGTCCCTAAGCTTTTTATTAACTGGAAGGATTAAAGGGTCTTCAAGCTGGACTTGCATGTTCTTTTGATCGTTAATAAAGTATGGGGAAAGATATCCAGATTGAAATTGCATACCTTCTACTGTTTCTAAGGAATCTTCTGCAGTGTTTGACTCTTCTACTGTGATTACACCTTCAACTCCTACTTTATCCATAGCAGCAGATATAAGATTTCCAATACCCGAATCATTGTTTGCAGAAATAGTAGCTACTTGAGCTATTGCTTCACTTCCTTTTATAGGACTTGAAAGCTTTTCAAGTTCCGAAACAATTACTTTAACTGCCTTGTCCATTCCCCTTTTTACTTCAACGGGATTTGATCCAGCTTCAACACGTTTAAATCCTGTATTTAGAATAGCCT
>Ga0209337_1001117_pt1 | contig 20758 bp, 30 predicted proteins | sample LinPmetageLP53_FD_184044 | JGI IMG/M metagenome (GOLD analysis project Ga0209337, IMG submission 184044) | Marine viral communities from the Pacific Ocean - LP-53 (SPAdes) (version 2) | ecosystem: Environmental > Aquatic > Marine > Oceanic | place: Pacific Ocean | collected 2010-02-08 | reverse complement strand
AGAAGGTGTTCAAGTTGATGTTATTTATGAACCTCAAACTTATGAGGGGAACGGCGGTCTTATAAGTATCGTTTCTAACGACGATGAAGACCCTCAGATTGAGGTTCTAATCCTTGGCAGGGGTGACGCCCCTGTTATGACTGTAAGCCCCTCAGAATTCGATTATGGGACTATTTCGATGGGTTGTGATAATGAAGAGAGAGTCACAATCAGAAATGAAGGCAACTTACCTCTTGTAATTGACAGCATTACACAAATGGTAACTCAGCCTGTAGATATTCTTATGGAATTTGGGTCTCTTCCTCCTCCGCCGTGGACTCTAGAACCAAATCAAGAGATAGATTTTCTTGTCTCCTACATCCCCGATGATACGGGGCTTGACGAGAGCATCATTATTGTTAGAGGAGATGACCCCTTAACGCCCGAGATAGAAGTTACACAATTTGGTGAAGGTGTGTTTGAACAATTCATTACTCAAACTCATGTTCAAGAAGAGATACCCATCTTAGATATTATTTTTGTTATCGATAACTCAGGATCAATGTCAGTTTTCCAACAGGAACTTTCAAACCAGATGACAGCGTTTATGAATGTGTTTCTCGCAACAGGTGCTGATTTTCATCTAGGATTCATCACAACAGATCGTGGATATTTACAGTGTTCTGGTACTATTTGCTGGATTGATAATGCTTTTGTCACTCCCGTGGATTGGGCACAAGGAATTATTAGTCAAATTAGCACCTCCGGTTCGGCATTTGAGAAAGGAATTGAAATGGCCAGTCGAGCACTACAAAACACTGACTATGACACCGGAGCTGCACCGGGGACTTCTTTCTGGAGGAACGATGCAACGTTAGTTATTATTTATGTCTCGGATGAACCGGATTTCAGCCTTGGAACGTGGACAGCGTATACTAGCTTCTTCGATGCACTGAAGCCTAACGTAGATATGATGAGACACTTTGGAGTAATAGGAGACTATCCTAGTGGATGTCAGTGGAGCAGTCCGCATGGTAGCTACTGGCGAAATGTAAGTTTTGGATCAGGCTATTATGATATGACTCAACGGTATAATGGTGATTGGTATTCAATTTGTGCAACAGATTGGGGTAATCAAATGCAAGACCTTGCAAGCACAGTCACAGTCCGCAGCACATTTGCTTTGGATGAACCAGACCCTATTGAATCTTCCATTGTAGTAAGTGTTAACGGTCAAATTACTACTGGATGGACTTACGACCCGGTCTCTAATTCTGTTGTTTTCGATGAAAATTCTATTCCGGAACCAAGTCAGACCATCACAATCGAATATGGTATCTGGGGATGTTAAGAAATTTTTCATATATTTTTCTTTCTGCTATGATTGGTTTTGCTCTCGGGTTTTCAATTCGAGTCTCAATTGATGCCAATAAATTTATAGTAGCAGAATGGTATGCTGATCCGATCGTTGTTATTTGTGCTGATAGTTCTCTCTCGGCTTATCGAGTTGCCATGGCAATTGAATGGTGGGGAATAAGAGAAAAGCACATTTCTTATTATCACTTTGACCACAATAATGAAATTTGCGGCAAAAGAGTTGTGCCGAAAGGGATAATTTTGATTAGAAACAGGGGTGTTTTACCTCAACACACTTACGCTGTCACTACTAGGTTCGCTAAAAGAGATGAAATGATTTCAGCTATCATAACTCTTCCTAATGAAAATAATAATATGCCTCGGTTGCTTGAACACGAACTAGGACATGCCCTTGGGATGGCTCATGTTGACGTCGTCGGACACATAATGAACCCAATCCATGAGTACGGCGGTGAGAACTTTTGGATTCCTTAATTTTTGTCTCACTATTTATTATTGTTACGGGAGTCCTGCTCATGAAAATAAGAATTCTTAATGAAAAAAAACTAACCAAAAAAGACAAACGACAAAAAGAAAAATATGTTAAAGGTATGAAATCTAAGAAAAAAGATTTTCAAAAAAGATATGGGGACGATGCCGAAGATGTAATGTATGCCACAGCAACAAATATGGCGAAAGAAAAGAAGGAAGAACAATTGGATGAATTATCTTCTATGGCTGGCGGAAATGTTGCAGGCCCCAGCGGTCCTATCCGAAATAACAAAGACAAAGACGAAGAAATAGTAGAAATGTATTCCACTTCAACAGCAATTGGTGCCATTCCTCACCCATCGTTTCCGGATGACCCAGAAGATGAACATGAAGGACATGTTGAGAGATCGCGGCACCAAGGCCTTCGTAATGTAATGGAAGATGATGACGCCACTGAACCAATGCAAGGCTTTGATTCTGATCGCGGAAAGAGTCAGGGTACCATTTGGAAATTATCGGACTTTGCTGATAATTCTCGTAATGCTTCGCGTGTTTTTGGGGTATTGAAAGATGTAGAAGACAACATAGGACCAGAAAAGCTTAAATTAGCAGTCCTAAAAGACCCAACTGCTGTCAATCGTATAACAGTCATGAGTGACAAGTTTGGATATGCCGATGATTTATATGAGCGTATCGAAAGTGATGACATAGAGGCTATAAAAAAATATTATCAGTTCTTAATTAATGAATTTTTGTTTTGGATCGCATATAATCCGATGTCTTCTGCTCAGCAATATGCCGGGAGGCATACTATGTTATCAAAACCAACTAAAGATTTGGCCTATAGTCATATTTATCGTTATGTAAATAATCCTAAACAGAACAATCCTAAAAACTTAGGAGGCAGGATCTCAAAACAAGCTGATTTTTATAAATTAGAAAAAGATTTAGATCCCGCTTTGTACGATTTACCCGAAGAATAGGTTGACAAGTTCCAAAAAATGTGCTATAATATATAAAGGATAAAAGAATGAGAGACTTGTTAAATAAAATGAAAAAATTAAATGAAAATAAAAATGCCAAAGTTGTCACTTTTGATTTTGATAATACAATTATAAAATCATATGAAGAGTCTAATGATGGTGAAGAGACATTATACCAATTTGGAGGGATAAACCCCCAAATTATTGCAAGAATTAAAAAATTTAAGCAAGCTGGGTCCACCGTCTTAGTTGTTACATCAAGAGAACAGGCACTAGAAGTTCCCGAAAGTTCTATACAGTCCATGTTAAACAAGTTTAAAATTCAAGTTGATGGTGTTTTTTATACAAATGGCGAAAAAAAGGCACGAAAACTTTATGAATTAGGCTCTTCTTTGCATTATGATGATGATCCACTAGAAAGACAAGCGATTGAGGCATACAGAAAGCTTCATCCTTCGGATATTGTCGTGAAAAATCCAGATGATTTACTAAAAGACACCGATCAAGTCTCAAAAGGATTAATTTTGACTAATGATAACAAGATTATAATAGTACAAAGGTCTGATTCGTTGGAGTGGGACGCGGCTGGTGGTCATATAATGGAAGGAGAAGAAGCAAATTTTGCTTTTTATAGAGAGGTTTTAGAAGAAATGTCTTTAAAAATCAAAAAAATTCAATATCTAACAACACTTGATACCATTTGGAAGAAAAAGAAAAAGCTAGTACATTATTTTGTAGGTAGAATCCCTTACTCTTGTGATGAATTAGACGGGGTTGTACAGTTACAGTGGGAACTTGAAGATTATTTCTGTGGTGATCTCGAAGAAGTGGAAGAGACGATGGCCAATGAAGCAACAAAGAACCTCAAAAATGTCATGAATTTATTCTTAGAAGAAAACTTTATGTTTGAGAATGTAAAAGCTTATCCTTATTCCGCTAAAGGGGCAATAAAAAAACGAAGACTTCTGTTTGAAATGGAACCGTTTCAAAAAAAAGTATATGAAAAACACCCTAGAATGAAAGAAAAGATACTTACAACTGGGCCCAATAAAAAACCTTATGCCGATGGAATAAAAAACGTCACAGACACAAGTAGATCAAAATCTGCTCCACCACTTGGCGAGAAAAACCAACCAGAAAACAAAAAAACATTCAAAATTAATATAAAAAAAACCATTGGAGGAAATAATGGTGACTAAAAATAGCGGGATTTCAGACAAAAAGAAGCTTCTGGGCTTTCTTTATAAAAATCCTGATAAGTTAGCCATAAAATTAGCCAAATTTTTATATTCAGAAGAGGAATCCCTAGAACCTGTCAAGTTTAAGGCCAAAGGACAAGGATATTACTATTCGGTAAATGACTCAAAACTAATTAGAGTCTGTCGCGATGGAGACTTTTATCTTTTGCCATGGGTAGACAAGGTCAATAATAAAAAATGTTATATTTATACTCATTATAATTGGATGGTCGGGCGAATTTTGAATGTTTATAAAGACGATTTAGAATTTATAGGATTTAATTAATGATATTTCAAGAAGAAAAGCTTCTAAATTTTATAAAATTGTCATTTTACTTTCTAATTACTCTATTAGGAGTATCTTTGACCTCTGAAATGTTTGTAGTGGTCTTATTGTTATTCTATATTTCATTTATAAGGGACTAAAATATGAAAATTAGCAAAAAAAGACTCATTGAAATTATTGAAGAAGAGTGTGCGATGGCTAACGAGCCAATGACTTCTTATAATATGGATGGAATTGATAAAGAAGGTGGGATGGCCAAACGTCAACTGCATGATATGGAGAAATATGCTCATGAATTGAGTGAAATGCTCTCCGATACTACCCAATTAGAGTCTTGGGTACAAGCAAAGCTAACAAAAGCAGCAGATTATCTTAAAACAGTTAAACATTACGTTGAATATGGTATGGAAGAGGGAGCATATGATCAAGTTATGCCCGAAATGGAGCCAGAATCAGTTGATATGGGGTATTATGATAATGAAATCGGACCGATGGACATTGATGACGAAGAAATGATGAAAATAGTGAGTGAATAGTGAAAATTGATCACATAGCGCTTCAAGTAAGCAATATTTATGAAGGGTGTGAGTGGTATTGTACACTATTTAATGCAAATGTACTCTATTTTGATGAAACTTGGGCTATTTTAGAGTTTGATAACGTAAAATTAGCTTTAATGCTGCCAGGTACGCACCCAAACCATCTCGCAATAGAGGTAGACCCGGATAGATACCCTAAATTAGACTTTAAACAACACCGTGACGGTTCAAATTACCATTATTTGACTGATCCTTGGGGAAATTACGTAGAATTAATAAATTATGGGCACGATTTGGATGAAAATACTTAAAAAATGTCATAAATACTCCCATATTACAGTTTTAACGGTCAATATGGGTGATTTTCACCAGGAAAGAACTAATATAGAGTATACGTACGACCCAAAAGGCCGTTGTACACAGTATTTTGATAAAAATTGCATAAAATTGACCTATTATGGACAGAAAACGGGAGCTAAAACTCAAATTGAGTAAAGAATTGCTTGAAAAACGCAAAAATAGTGTGTTTGGTGAGTCGTTTGTGTCTAAATTTGTGTTAGGAGAGATAGTTAGATGGCCAGGGTGGCAACATACAGAACAAAATGTCGTCAGAATATACAAATATGGTGTCTTAATGTCCATTTATACGGGCAAATTAGACAAAAGAGAGATAAAAATAGCGGAAATATTGCCATTTGGGTGTATTAACCCAGTAAAAATAAGCCTTATTTTAGTTAAAAAATCGGATTTAGAGGACTAATTAGGTTATGCCGTGTACTATAAAGAACCCCGCGAACTTAGATTTAAGTAATCTAGAGCCTCATGTTCAAGGCATGTATGACTATTTTGATCAAAAGATAGGCTTCAACAAGCCTCCTACGATGATCTTTGACTCAGACCCGGGTAACCAGTCCAATGTTCTTGGAAAGACTGCCTATTACGACCCCAGCACCCTTGAAATACACGTTTATAGTGATGGACGACATCCGAAAGACATGTTGAGGTCAATTGCACATGAGTTAATTCACCATAGACAGAATCTAGAGGGTCGATTGGACGTTGGGGGATATCATGGTGAAGGATACTATTTAGAAAACGAAGAATTAAAAAAATTAGAACATGAAGCAATGCTTGAAGGCAATGCATTCATGCGAGAATATGAAGACACTTTGAAACGTAAGGAGAATAAAGAAATGTCATTAAATGAATGGAAAAACAACGAACTCAACAAACTTCTTATGAAGAAATTTGGGATTCTTAAAGAAAATAAGGAAATAACCCATATGTGTGCTCTGAAGGTAACACATAAAAAAACTGGTCAAAAAGGGCACCCAATAAAACACACACTTAATGAGTCTGGTCAGATTTCTCATTATACTGTTGAATTTAAAAATGTAATTGTAGAAAACATCGCTGTTGAGAGTCTTGACATTGTTGTACAAGAAATGCACACACACAAAAGAGATGATGAAAAAGAACATGATAAAGATAAAAAAATTGTAAAGGAAGAAGAGCTTGAAGAATCAGAGAAGCCTGACTTTCCTGATGTGGATGGAGACGGTGATAAAAGTGAGCCGATTTCAAAGGCACAAAAAGAAAAAAAGAGTGATGGCGACGATGGTGAGAAAGATATGTCTAAAGTACCTCCGCAGCTTCGTAATCATATAAAAAGTAAGAAAAATGAAAGCAAAGTGAATATCAAAGAAGTTGTACGACGAGTATTAGAAAATAATAAAAAAATTATGGAAAAACTTAAGGATAAATAAATGCACAAAAATGAAAAATTAATTCGCGAATATATTCGTATGAAAATTGGTAACAACCTTAAAGAGCATAAAGAAAAACAAAGCCTTCTTTTTAAAGAAGAATTAAGACTACGAAAAGCAATCCGTGGGATTCTTAAAGAAGGGGATATTTCTGATATGCATCCCCATCGGTCTACCGGCATAAATGTGCTAGAAGATGTCCTTAAAAAAATGATTACGACCCTCAGAACTGATTATAAACGTATGACTACCAACAGAAATCAAAGAGAATCATTTCGGGCTCACATGATTTCTGCTGTCAAAGGAGCGTTGGCTCCTTCATTAGTTAATGATACTTATTTACAAGGTGACGGTCCTTTAATGGCTGAGCCCATCCCAAATATAGGTGAAGAACCTCAACTAGATGAGTTAGATATGCAATTACAAGAAATTGAAATTGATATTGAAGACGAAGAAAAGAAAATTCCGGTTGAAGATGACGAAAAGCCGAAAGAAAAGGATGAATTCGGATCTGATCTAGAGGGTTTTGATGAAACTGGTCGTAATATGGCTTTTACTACATTTAAAAAAGTCTCCCAATATATTCTTGATGCATATGATATGTTAGCTAATGTTGAGGATAAAAAAATCTTTGTAGATTATCTTGTTACAAATATGAAATTATATTTTGATAAATTTGAACAGGAAATTCAAAAAGATGTAGAAGAACCATCAACACAGCAATATGATTCAATGCAAACTTAAAAACAACTTATATAATAATATAACATATTGAAGGCTTGATGTCAAATAAAAAACAAAACAATTATTCATTTATTAGTATTATGAAAAAAGAAAGAAGAATAAATGAAAATTTTATGAACACTCTATCTTCCCTATCTTTAGAGGAAATTATAGCTTTAAAGTTAGAACTATCTGTGCAAAATATCAACAATAAACTTTATAATTTTCCTTTATGGAGTTCTTTCCCTAACGTTACTCGGGATGCTTTGTTAAGATATGCCATGTCAGCATGTCAATCTAAAAGAGACATGGCAAGGTTCTTAGGTGTTCCTATTAATAAATTTGGTATTATATTAAAGAAATACAATACTGAAATGTTATTTAATAATGAATAATAATATTACATGTATATAAAAAAAGAATATATAAGAAAAAAAAATGATATAATGAATGATATAGGCTATAATGGAAATAGGAGATTTAGTAAAAATAGTTCAGAGTGATGAACCTTTCTATCTGAGACCCGGGCAAGGATCAATTGGAATGATAGTAGAAATTAGAAAAACTAATTGGATGGGTACCCATTATTATGTTTATATTAACAGTGTTGGTTGGAGATATTACGAAAATGAATTGGAGTTAATAAGCAATGGAAGTCGGTGATTTAGTAAAACAAAAAGGAGCCGGAATGGCTGTAATAAGTAATAATTTAATGAATTCTCTAAATATGAATTGTATTGGTATTATAATTGATGTTGAGCAAGGCGTTTACTTTTCATATGACGGAAGACATCGCAGTAACGTTACAGTAAAATGGTCCAATGGCAAAGAGGAAATACTACCAGAAATTTATTTGGAGAAGATAGAAGATAAAGAAATAACTTGACAATAGCCTCTATAGAGGTTATATTATATAAAACAACTTATTAGGAGAAAAAAGTATGAGTGAAAACACGGAGATTACTGAAAAAAGATTACCAAACCCCCAAAGATATCGATGGAAAAACGTTGCATATTATGATAACTATCAAGAAGCCTCGGACTACAGGGCCTCTTTAGTCGATGAAATGAAAGTGAAAATTAGAAGATGCGGCATTGACAAAGTAAAATTTGCTGTTAAAGTAGGAACTCCCATTAAAGGAACAGATAATGGATAAGACTATTATTCTATTTGATATGGATGGAACCTTAACAGAACCTAGAAAACAATTTAATAGTAAAGAAATTCAGCAATCCTTTTACCAATTAATTAACAAAGAAGTAGAAATAGGTATTATAACTGGATCAGATGAGGATTACTTAAGAGAACAAATGGGTTCATTCCTTTCAGATTCATCTTGTCGCTACAAGATGCATTTAATGCCCTGTAATGGTACTAAATATTTAAAACCCCCGAACAAGTCCAAAGATGACTACAAGTTAATCCATGAGGTATCCATGGAAAAACACTTAGGACACAATAAATATAGAGAATTGATTCATGAACTAATATATTCTCAAGTAGATATGGCAAACTCCGGGGTTCCCTTATCGGGTCATTTTATAAACTGCCGTGGAACGATGATTAATTGGTGTCCAATTGGAAGAAATGCAAGTGCAAAACAGAGAGAAGATTTCATAAGGATAGACGCACAAGATAATCTACGTTCTCGTGTTATTAAGGAATTGAGAGCTATGTTAAGATTAAAAAATTTGGAAGATAAAATAACCATTAAGATTGGTGGAGATACTTCATTTGATATATATCCATCCGGATGGGATAAAACTTACGGATTAAGACACTTTAAAGGGTGGGACGTATGGTTTATCGGAGATAGATGTGACCCTGATGGCAATGATTACGAATTGTATCAAGCATGCAATGGTCGTTCGTATGTATCTTCAGGTCCTAAAAATACAAATGAGATCATCACTTGTATTATGAAAAGACTGGGGGAATATAATGAGTCGTGATTTTACCTCTAGTGGAATAAAAGGGTTTCTAGATTATGGAATAGATCTCAAACTTGAAACCCCTGATGAGGAAAAATATTATATAACACAAATGTGTGATTATTTTAATCAAGAATCTAATTATAAAGCTTATATCTCCGGAGACAGGAGTTTTGAAATAGAGGTAGATAGAAACAATCCATTAATGGAAGTTATGATTAGAGAATCAATTTTATATGTTATTCCGTATTCAGATGATATTTTTGAAGCTTTTACTATAGTTCTGGGTTTTATTGCAAAAAAACATTTAGATATTTTGGACGAATTTAGAGAGAATGATATTCACAAGATTGAATCACCAAGCGAAGTTAGTGAATCTAACACTCCCATTGGTGACGACGATGATGACGATGATGATTACGAATGGATTTAAAGAAGGAAACAAAAATGAAAATATTTTATTTAAAAAGAACAGAAGATGAAACCGGTGTTAGTGGTACTGGAAGGGTAGCACAAGGTTTTGTATTTGATAACGGCAAGGTTGCTATTACTTGGTTGAGCGAACACCCAAGTGTCACTGTTTATGATTCAATCGGTGAGGTCCATGCTATTCATGGTCACGGTGGCAAGACGGAAGTTATTATGGAGCCTGACTTTAAGAAAGCATTTCATGAACTTAAATCTTTTATTGATAATTTTAATCTGCAAGAGATAGCAGTTGCTAAGTTAACACCGGATTCACCGGCATCAAAATTAATGTCACAATAGAGGTAAAAATGATAAATAAGAAAATAATGATTAGCGGAGGCTTTGATCCTATCCATATCGGCCACATAAAAATGATAAAAGCAGCTTCAAGGTGGGGAATGGTAACTGTGGTGATTAATTCTGATGCATGGTTAAAAAGAAAAAAGGGATATGTTTTTATGCCTTATGATGAACGCGCTGCTATTGTTAGCAATATTATTGGAGTTACCATGGTAAGTAGTGTTGACGACCGTGACGGAACAGTCTGCGAAGCAATAAGAAGATTAAAACCCGATGCCTTTGCCAATGGTGGAGATAGAAAAGAAAATAACACGCCTGAAGTTGAATTGTGTGAATTTTTAGATATACAATTGTTGTGGGGTGTCGGAGGAAAGGACAAGCCACAGTCGTCATCTTGGTTGATTAGCGAAGCAATGAAGCAAATCACTGGAGAGAAGAACCAGGAGAATTTGGAACTGGTAGATAAAGGTTGAATTTAATTTTAAAGAATCTAATTAATTATAGTAGGAGATCAATCATGTTTTTGATATTAATTATGAATTTGGCAATTGCCCAAGAGGAAGACCGGTCGGTTATCTATAGAAAAAAAACAGAGATTGACTTTGAAGGAGTTGATATATCTGGACAGTTAGTAAAACCCCAAGGAGCTCTTTTGCTTGATCGCAAAAGAGCGTCGTTTAATCCATTGATTAAATTACGAACAGATTTTAATCCAGAGATGTCCGCATCAGTGACGGATATAAAATGACATTAGAAAAAATAAAATTTGGAGAAACTAGATGGAATTAAAAGACAAACATTTGGAATCTTTCATGGCCAAGGCTGAAGAAGACCCAAAAATTATGGAAATAATGAAAGGAATTATATATTGGTGTCAAGCGGCCGGAGAAGCAGGTATACCACTGAAGGAAATAGCAGCAGTTGGTACGGTGGGATTTCAAATAACTCAGGATGAAACATTGAAAGCTTTTTTTGAATATATAATAAAGCTAAACCAAATGGGTATAACAACAGAACATTGATATATTTAAATCTATATATCATACATAAACTAAAAGAGGCGACATGGCAAAAAAAAATTTAATAATTGACACTAGTGTATTTCTTTCAGATGCGAATTGCTTATATAAATTTCATAATAATGACATTTTTTTGCCTATAAAAGTATTGGAAGAGATTGACAAGCACAAAAAGAGACAAGATGCCGTTGGACAGAATGCACGTCAAACAATTCGTAATTTAGACCTTTTAAGGGCCCGAGGATCGCTCTCAAAAGGAGTTAGGATTGAAAAGGGGTTAGGACTGCTCCGCGTAGTTAAAGCATCAGAATTGTGCCTTAATGAGCTTCCTGCGGGATTATCTCATAAAGTAGCAGATCATTTGATTCTAGCCGGTGCTTTAACAGTTAACAAACAGTACCCAAAACGTAAAACAATTGTTGTATCTCGTGATATTAATATGCGGGTCATAGCGGATTCATTAGAATTCCTAACAGAAGATTACTCAAATTCTCAAGTGGTCGAAAATGCTGATAAAATATATGAAGGTTTTTCCAAACTGTTGGTTGATGAAGAGTTTATTAATCAGTTTTATTTAGGAGAGGAATTAATAATTGATAAAGAAATGTCGGATGAGCAAAAAATAAAATTATATCCGAATCAGTTTCTTATGTTAGTTTCATCTAGTAATGAAAAGAAAACAGCATTAGCACGATTTATAAATCATAAGTCACCAATATCTCACATAGTTGATTTAAAAAATGAGGTTTTGTGGGGCATTTTACCTAGAAATAAGGAACAAAGTATGGCTTTTGATTTGTTATTTGATGACGAAGTCCCGCTAGTCTCTCTCATTGGTAAGGCTGGGTCAGGCAAAACTCTTATGGCAATCGCCGCCGGTCTTGAGCAAACTTTAGGAAAAAAAGACGCCAAATATCGTAGGATTGTAATCTCTAGACCAGTACAGCCCATGGGTAAAGACATAGGTTTCCTTCCGGGTACTCTAGAGAACAAGATGTTACCCTGGCTAAAACCAATCCAGGATAATATTCAATTTATCATGGGTAATGATAAAACTATGCTTGAGGCTTATGTTGAGAAAGGGCAAATAGAAATTGAAGCGCTAACTTATATCCGAGGGCGGTCAATTTCTAATGCGTTTGTAATTATAGATGAGGCCCAAAACCTCACGGCACATGAAGTCAAGACAATCATCACTCGTATTGGCGAGAATACCAAGATTGTTTTAACTGGGGACATTGAGCAAATTGATAATGTCTACACCAACGAAACAAGCAATGGCTTAACCTACGCCGTTGAGAAGTTTAAAGAAAGTGAACTCGCGGGCCACATCACATTCAGAAAAGGAGAGCGGTCAAAGTTGGCAACAGCAGCAGCAAAATTATTATGATACCAATTGTTTTAGGTCTTACATACGGAAGTTTTTTGGAATGGTGGATACACAAGAAACTATTTCATGAACACGGAAGGAAAAAAGATAGTCCTTTCGCATATCACTTAAGGGATCATCATGTTGTGGCTAAAAAAAATGACTTTATTGACGAGAGACTTTCTTCAATCGAAACCGGTGGTTTATTCTTTCTTATGGTTCTGCATCTTCCTGTATTATGGATTAATTCTCTTTTCTTTGTCACTACAGTAGCTTATGCCGTAGCTTTTTTTATACTTCATAATCTCGGACATAGAAACCCAGCCTATGCAAAAAGATTCCAATATTGGCATTACCGGCATCATATGAAAAACCCCAATTCAAACTGGAATGTCGTCCTTCCGATAGCCGATTTTATCATGAGAACTAACAAATAAAATTTGACAAATGTTTTCCTTTGTGTTATATTAATAATAATTAACGGTGAATAATTATGTGGATAACAGAATCAGCTAAGAAAGGAAGGAAGTTTAAAGATATGTATAATGTTAGTGGCATTGATGTTTATATCAAAGATCGTCTACCAGATAACATTGACCCAGAATTTGTATTTAAATATATAAATGCTAGGATACCGTTTCATTTAACCACTGGTATAGATGTTATTTACATAGGTCAATTTCCGGAAATGGATAAGAGAGAAATTAATGCCTATTATGAAGACGGTGCCATCTATGTAACCAATTTTCAAGATGAAGAGATAGATATGATAGACGACATTGTTCATGAACTAGCCCATGCGGTAGAAAGAAATAATGATGAACTGATCTATGGTTATGGTAATATTCAAAGAGAATTTATAGCGAAAAGAAAAAACTTGAAGGTTTTTTTAGATGAAATGTTTGATACACCCAAAGACTTTCTTGTTAATATTGAATATGATAGTGAAATAGATAATTTTTTATTTAAAACAATTGGATATGATATATTAAACCAAATGGTGACTAATATTTTTGTAAGCGGCTACGCAGCGACATCGGTTAGTGAATATTTTGCCCGAGGCTTTGAAGAATATTTTATTGGAGATAGAAATAAATTAAAATCTTTATCACCAATATTGTATAAGAAAATTGACGAATTAGTTCATATGGAGGACAAATGACTAAACAACATATTTCGTTTTCAGAATTGAAAACATGGGCTGAATGCCCTTTTAAACATAAATTACAGTATATCGACAAAATAAAAGGATTTACTGGTAATGTTTTTACTGCTTTTGGAACAGCAATCCACAGTGTGTGTGAGCACATAGCAAAAGGTGAATTAGATCCTATAGATTATGATGAACATTTTGATTTAGCATTTTTGTATGAACTAAAGAAACTGGATGATAAACCAGATAACAAAATGATCACGCAAATGCGCCAGCAGGGGAGAGAAATTTCCCCTTCTGTTTTTCCTCAACTCAAAGAACACTTTGGGAAATACGACGTATTCTCTACAGAAGAAATGCTTTATGTACCCATTGAGGAACTCACCTATAAGTGGCACCTTAAAGGCTTTATTGATCTTGTTATTAAGACGGAAGACGGCAAGTATCATATTCTTGACTGGAAATCCTGTAGCTGGGGTTGGAAAGCTGAAAAACGATCTGAAAAATTGGTGACTTACCAATTAACTTTGTATAAAAAGTTTTTCTGTCAGAAACATAATATTGATCCGTCCCTTGTTGAGACTCACTTTGGCCTTCTTAAAAGAACCGCTAAAGAAAATAAAGTTGAGATTTTTCGTGTGACTTCCGGATCTCGGAAGACCAAAAGCGCAACTAAACTATTGACCGACGGGTGTCGAACAATTAAGGCTAGTAATTTTGTCAAGAATAGAAAATCTTGTTCTAGGTGCGATTTTAACAAGACAGAACATTGCCCATAAAAAAAAATTATTTTTTTCTTGACATAATATCCTTAGTATGTTATATTATATTTAAAAGAAATACTAAGGATATCTATGTCTAATAAAATTAAAGTTTTAACAATAAGTGACCACCCACTATCGCCATCCGGTGTTGGTACCCAAACTAAATATGTCTGCGAAGCATTACTCAATTCTGGTAAATTTGAAATTTTATCATTAGGTGGTGCAATCAAACATAATGATTATAGACCAATCACTGTTGGAGAATGGGGAGAAGAGTGGAGAATTATACCAATAGATGGATACGGTAACCATGAAATAATTCGTTCCATCATACGAAATGAAAAACCAGATATCGTTTGGATAATGACGGATCCTCGTTTCTGGGAATGGTTATGGGCTATCGAGAATGAAATCAGAGCCCTGTGCCCCATAGTTTATTATCATGTTTGGGATAATTACCCATATCCAATGTATAACAGACCGTACTATCTATCAAATGATTATGTTGTCTCAATTTCAAAATTAACAGATGATATAGTAAGAAACGTCGCCCCGGAGGTAAATTGTGCTTATATACCTCATGCCGTTGATCAGAAACATTTCGCACCTGTGATAGACAAAATACGAGACGATTTTAGAAAAAAAACCCTTAGTGAGGCTGATAGAGATAAATTTATTATTTTTTGGAACAATAGGAATGCTAGGAGAAAACAATCAGGTACTGTATTGTGGTGGTATAAAGAGTGGCTGGATGAAAATGATTTGAGTGGTAAAGTATTATTTATTATGCACACTGATCCACATGATGGCCATGGTCAAGATCTTGTTCATATTGCAAATCAACTAGAAATGCCTTCTGGCGAGGTGCTTTTCTCGCGAGATAAGGTTCCTTTGGAAAATATGGGAGCTTTTTATAGCATAGCAGATGTAACAGTTAATATATCAGATGCCGAAGGATTTGGATTAGCTACTTTAGAATCGCTCGCCTGTGGAACACCTATAATAGTTACAGTAACCGGTGGATTGCAAGAGCAAGTTATGTCTAACGGAGAACTATTTGGAGTACCATTGTTTCCGGCTTCTAAGGCCATAATTGGATCTCAACAGGTGCCATACATATATGAAGATAGAATATGTAAAAAAGACTTTTTTGCGGCTTTAAGTAAAATATATAATATGACGAATGAAGAACGCAGAGCCCTAGGAATGAAGGGGGCCAATCATGTTAATGAAAACTATAATTTTAAAAAGTTTGGTGATAGCTGGGTAAAACACATGCTAGATGTGTATGAAACCCAAGGTTCTTGGTCCACAAGAAGAGATTATACTAGTATTACGTTTAAGGAGATCGCGTGAGAAAAAAAATATTTGTAAGGGCACCGTGTCTGAGTCAATCCGGTTATGGAGAACAATCTCGATTTGCTCTCCGAGCTCTAAGATCACGAGAAGATCTATTTGATATCTACCTTCAGCCAATCCCCTGGGGCCAAACAGGTTGGATTTGGGAAGACGATGAATTCCGTCAATGGATGGATGATAGAATTACTCAAACACAAGTGTTGTCCCAAGAAAAAGCTCTGGCGCCTGATTTAAGTTTGCAGATTACAATTCCAAATGAATTTGAAAAATTGTGTCCGATAAACTTAGCGTATACCGCTGGTATAGAGACTGATCGAGTCTCTCCCATCTGGCTTCAAAAGGCAAATGAAAATATCGATAAAATTTTGGTAGTTTCTAATCATGCCAAGGATACATATGAAAAAACAATAGCACAAGCAACTAATCAAATTAATGAGACTTTTGATTATAAACTTGAAACGCCAATTGATGTTGTCTGGGAGTGCACACCTAGATCCCAACCCGAAGAAGTACCCGGGTTTAATCCTTCTACAGATTTTAATTTTTTGATGGTTTCCCAAATGGGCCCAAGGAAGAATTACGAAAACTCTATCAGGTGGTGGGTCGAGGAATTTTTTGACAAAGATGTCGGATTGATATTGAAAACAAATACTCGTGCAAATTCAGTAATGGACAGAGAGTACACTGAAAGTACAATATCAGCAATCCTTAAAGAGTATACAGATCGTAAATGTAAGGTATATTTTTTACATGGAGATCTAACATCCGGACAAATGAACTGGTTGTATACTCATCCAAAAATTAAATCACTAGTAAATATTTCTCATGGAGAAGGGTTTGGTCTTCCAATCTTTGAAGCAGCTAGAGAAGCTTTGCCGATTGTAACAGTTGGTTGGTCCGGACAGTTAGATTTTCTACATCATGATGGAAAAGACTATTTCTTGAATATAAAATACGATCTAGACACAGTAGGTAAAGAATCAATTTGGGAAGGAGTTATAGAGTCTGATGCAAAGTGGGCCTACGCCCAACAAGGTCACTATAAGATGTCCTTAAGAATGATGCATAAAAAATGGGATGACTTCAAAAGCCAAGCTACCCAGTTACAAGAAATAGTTAATGATAAATTCTCAGCAGAGAACCTATATGATGGTTTTGTAAAATCTATATCGGCTTGTTTTCCAGACGAATCTGATGATGATTCTTGGATGAATGAAATTGAAAGTATTGTGCAGGAATATGAATAAAAAAATTATTTTTATAGCAGACTATTTTACTGAACATGTCCTCGGTGGCGGAGAATTGAACAATGAAGAGTTGATCATAATCCTTCAAGAATCCGGATATGACGTTTTAAAAGTTCAATCACACTTAGTGACTTTGGATTTCTTAAAACGTCATAAGGATGATTTTTTTATTGTTGCAAACTTTGTGAATTTATATGAGCACAATAAGGAATTTCTTAAGAAAACGAGTTACATAATTTATGAACATGATCATAAATATTTAAGATCTAGAAACCCAGCCACATATAAAAATTTTAAAGCTCCCGAAAGAGATATTCTAAATTATCATTTTTATAAAAATGCCAAAGCAGTGGCTTGTCAGTCTTCTTTTCATAAAGATATAATGAGTAAGAATTTAAATTTAGATAACATTATCAGTTTAGGGGGAAATCTATGGTCAAAATCGTCTTTAAATAAAATAAGAGAACTATCAAAAAAAGAAAAGAAAGATCGCTATTCTATAATGAATTCACAAATACCACACAAAAATACTCAAGGCACCATTAATTATTGTCGTTACAAATCATTAGATTTTGAATTAATTTCCAGTCCAGATTATTTTACTTTTCTAGAAAAACTAGGATCGAATAAGAAATTTATTTTTCTTCCTAAAACTCCTGAAACTTTATCAAGGGTAGTGGTTGAAGCAAGAATGATGGGTTGTTCAGTGATTGTAAATAATTTAATAGGTGCATCCGGAGAACCATGGTTTGAAATGAAAGGCGAACCCCTGATTGATTATATGATAGGAAAAAAATCTGAAATTTTTTCTATTATTACAAAGTATGTTGATGAATCACAGAGCCGCCCTAGTAAACCTTTGGTATCAATAATAACCACTTTTCATGAAGGTGAAAAATACTTAAATAATTTCATGAAAAATATAACCGATCAAGATCATTATGAAGATTACGAATTAATAATCGTCGACGCAGCATCCCAAGGATCAGAGCAAAAAACAATCCAAGAATTTTGCAAAGAGAAAGATAATGTTGTTTACATTAGGCTTGAAGAAAAAACAGCGATAACTCCTTGCCTTAATTTAGCCATAAGAGAAGCAAAAAGTGATTTTATAACTTTTGCATTCTTGGATGATGTAAAGAGACCAGATTGTATACAAACTTTATATAACAATATTATCAATCAAGATGATATAGATTTGGTATATGGTGATGTAGCACAAACTATTAAAGAAAATCAAACATTTGATAAAGCCACAAAAGAAAATCTTTTTGAACATTCTCAGTTTTCTTTCTCTAAAGAAAATATGATAAAATGTCTTCCGGGCCCAATGCCCCTTTGGAGGAAAAAAATTCATGATAGATGTGGTTTTTTTGATAGTGACAGATGCAATTATGCAGATGATTGGGAAATGTGGCTCCGTGCCGTTGAAAGCGGATCTAAATTTAAAAAAGTTAATGAAGTTGTGGGACTATATTTGGCTGGCGGAAGATCACAGCAAAATGTTCCGGAACAAAGAACAGAAGAATCAGAAATATTCTTCAAATATAAACATATATTTGGCAGTAACTATCAAAAGTTTAAACCATATTTCGAACAATTTAAGGAAAAAATAAATGGAAAAGAGAAAATATCTTCCGACACTTTCGGAACTAATTGACCGACTGTCAATTGCACAACTTAAAGAGGTGTTCATAACAGAACATAAGCAAGAATATGCTCAAGAAATTTCTGATATTTTATATGATATTGACTTGACATTGAAAGAAAAAGATGTTATATTAGATAGTAAGAGCATAAGAGCAATAGTGGTGTTATCACAAATGAATTTACATATCTGGCATAATGAATCAAATTATCGTAAAGGCGTCAAAGATGGAAACAACTTGGAACTTACCCATGGTCTTAATGGAATAAGGAATACCTCTAAAAACAAAATTCAAGAAAAAGCCGGCGGCAGAAAAGATTACAAAATAGACTGCCTAGCAGCAGAATTCAAAGATTGGGAGATTAGTTGGGATGAAGAGTAACATGCCATTTAAAGAGTATTATCAACATTATTTAACTCTCCATCAGAATAAATGGACAAGAAGATTGCACGTTTTAGGGCAACTAACAACAGTTTTATTTATTATCGGCGTCATTTTAACACAAACTTGGGTATTGTTGTTATTGGCGCCTTTTGTGGTTTATCCGTTTGCGTGGTCGGGACACTTTTTCTTTGAAAAAAATAAACCAGCAGCATTCAAAAGACCTTTGTGGGCTAAGGCTTGTGATTGGGTAATGCTTAAAGATATTATAACTGGAAAAGTGGAGTGGTAATGAAAGTATTAATAACTGGCGGTGCCGGATATATTGGCAGCGAATTAACAGCATGCTTATTATCAGAAGGACACGAGGTGATTTGTCTAGACAATTTGATGTATGATAAGACATCTCTTTTGAGATATAGCTTGCAAGATAATTTTCAATTTATAAAAGGTGATGTAAGAAATTTGAATTCTTTAAGCAAATTAATGGCGAAAGTAGATGTTATAATCCCATTAGCAGCCCTAGTTGGTTTTCCTCTTTGTAGAGATAATCCAAGAGATGCCAAAGAAATAAATCATGAAGTTAATGCCTGGATTGCTAAGATGAAATCTAAAGATCAATTGGTTATTTACCCCTGCACCAATTCTGGCTACGGGGTGGGTGAAAGCGGAAAGTTCTGTACAGAAGAATCCCCTTTAAACCCAATTTCTCTCTATGGAAAAACAAAAGTAGCAGGAGAGAGGGAATATCAGAACGTAGAAAACCATGTTACTTTCAGATTAGCAACTGTCTTCGGCCCATCGTCTAGAATGAGAACAGACTTGTTGGTCAATAATTTTGTACTAAAAGCTTTACAAGACAAGATGCTAGTTTTATATGAAAGAAAGTTTATGCGTAATTATGTGCATCTGCAAGATGTATGTAATTCTTTTATGTTTGTTATAAATAATTGGGAAAAATGCAAAAATGAAACATATAATGTGGGACACGATGCCATCAATATGAACAAAATGCAACTAGCAGAAACTATTAAAAAACATATTCCCATTGAGATTATTTTTAAAGAATTTACGCAAGATTTAGACCGACGAGATTATATTGTTAGTAGTCAAAAGTTCTATGATAAGGGTTTTGAGTGCAAACACAATCTAGACGTAGGTATCAAACAATTAATGACAGCGTACAACATGATTGAATCTCCATGGTTTGCAAATTATTAGGATATTAAAATGAAAAAAAATAAATTATTGTTGGTTTATAATACTTGTGGCATTTTAGATGATAAAGATAGAGGTAGAAGATCAGTTATTAGTAAAAAAAAGATATTATATTACATCACAGCGATAAAAGCTTTAATAAATCAAGATCTTGATAACTATAAAGTTGTTGTTTCAATGTATAAAAATTCATTAGAATGTAAAAAACAACTGGCTAAAAAATTTGGCGACGAGATATCTTATATATTTTATGACAAAGGGACGTTATCCGTTAACCACACTTTTAACAAAACAATACAACTGTGTGTTGAAAAATTTGGTAAGTTTGAAGGGTATTTATATATAGATTCAGGTGTGCATTTTGGACCTATAAAAACTAGTGTCCATCCAGTTTATGGAAGCCACGATTATCCAACCCAAAACACCACCATAGTTAAAAAAATGTATGATCTCTTCAAAGACGGCCCATACGCCATGGTAGACGGTCAAGTCGATTGGGATGCTGGCTTTGAGCAAATAGGCTTTGATTATGATTCT
>Ga0209337_1001115_pt1 | contig 20770 bp, 22 predicted proteins | sample LinPmetageLP53_FD_184044 | JGI IMG/M metagenome (GOLD analysis project Ga0209337, IMG submission 184044) | Marine viral communities from the Pacific Ocean - LP-53 (SPAdes) (version 2) | ecosystem: Environmental > Aquatic > Marine > Oceanic | place: Pacific Ocean | collected 2010-02-08 | reverse complement strand
GGCGAAATAACGAGGCCGATAGTGGATGATTAGGCTCCAAACTGAAAGTAAACCACCTCCGCAGCCATTTATTGGTGTAGTCTACAGAGGATTATGTCTTTTTAGAGGGGGAAATCCCCAGAACCCCAACATGCTAGAAACCCTGAACAGACAGCGTGTTTTTGGAAGTATTGATGATTTAGTTGGTATAAAAATTCGCTAGCCAGTGCCATTTATTTTGAATAAGGAAAGTCTGATGCAGTTAGGTGTTTTTATTTATTGGGTAGGGTATATCTCTAACATTGTAATAAGTGGATTTGCTGTCACGTGGTTATGGGCATGGTTCATTATGCCATTGGGTATACAAGCCATCTCTGTGCCTCATGCTATTGGTTTGACCTGCTTACTTTCAACACTATTTGGGGGTGTGTCATTACCCAGCAGACAGGCCTATTTAGAAAATCTGTTCACGATCATGTATCGGTCGTTTAAGACTGCCTTCGCGCCAGTACTTCCATTGGTTTTAGGGTGGTGTGTGAGCAATTTCGTTTTATAGCGTTGTTCACCATAAGTCGTGTCGTAGAAAAGTATCAGCAGCAACGCATCAAGCTTACTAAACAGGAGTAGCGTGAACACTGATTTGAATACTAGCTCATTCTCACTATTTATAAGGGAAAACCCGGTGAAAGATTCAAAAATAATATATGTTAAACAGAGAACATTATTAGATGAGATTGGAGCTGGGCTTGGCCTTAGTTTCATATTCATTGGGTTAATTTGGGGTACTGTGACAGCAGTTAAATACGTTAATTATTACTCCTTGTCCATTGGATTGGTGTTGTGGGTAATCTCCTCTTTTCTTTGTTATAAGCAGTATGCTGCTTCATATAAATTAATACTAACCAACTCTACTTACCTTTTAATAATGTGTTTCCTACTAATGGTCGCAGGTATTGCTAACGACGAATATGGAACATTAATATCACCGGTTGATGATTGGAAATTGGAATACATGAAGTACTCAATATATGCAATATTCAATATTGTGCCCATGGCATTGCCGGTTTTCTCTAGCTTATTGATATTTTTTGAAAGCAGAGCATCACAAAGTCAAAAAACAATAGAGGAAAATGAAGAAATGAAGGCAAATATATCACTGTTCATACTATTAATGCTTCTAATACCTGCTCTTTCGGCGTGTACTGATAGTGCCCAAGGTGATTTACCTTTACCAAACGAAACGGGTATCGAGTTTGCTAAACGATATATTAAGACTGTTGAAGGGAGCACCCCTACTGAATCATTCAAGAGTTTTTGGGGCGAACGAGTGACCAATAACGTTTTAAATGATCCTATAAAGTTAACTAGAGAAATCAATAATTCAGCTGAAATGCACAAGCTTTTACTTGCAGATAATACATTAAGTACAAAACCAGAGATAAACGATTGGGGCGATGATTCACAAACAATCACCTTCATGTTTACGCTAAATAGAGGTCCGGCCGGTAAAAGCGTTGAAATTAGCCACTCCGAGCATAACTAATTGTATTATAAGTATTTAATCAACCAGCAGTTCAAAAGTCATAGGCTTAACCTGCTTGGTTAGATCCAGCTCAAAACTTCCTAGCCGCCCCAAATGCTCGGTATGATACGGTGAGAATTCGGCCATAATGTCGCGGGTAATATTGTACCCTTCCGACTTCAATTGATTGAACACTTCGGTCATCGCGTTTACGTTGTATAAGATCGCGAAGTTGGCCAGCAGTAACCAAAGCCCATGGTCCAGCGCCCACTGCTTTTATTATATTGCCGTTGGTAGGGGCATTTTTCGTTGATATCACCAACGCATTTGTTATTCGTTTTGCTCTGACTTTTTAAAGCCGAAGCATAAAATTTAATTCACTTAAAAATATTCATACAAGGTAAAAAGATGAACGCAAAGAAACATATGGCTTTACTTGCTATCACCCTGGGGATACTAGCAGGGTGTGGACAAGAAGAAGCCCCAGAAAAAGTAGACATCATTCGACCTGCCAAGTTAATTGAAGTCACTGCCTCATCCAATATTAAACATTTTAATTTTCCAGCGGTGGTCGAGGCGCTAAGTTCGAAAGATTTGACCTTTCAAGTATCTGGTCAAATAGAAAAGCTTAATGTTCGAGAAGGTGAGGAAGTCAGAAAGGGGGACGTGATAGCCACCTTGGTGCAACGTGATTTTAAAAACCAGTTGCAAACAGCTCAAACACAATATGATGCAGCGAAACAGGACTTTGGACGTGCAGAGCGTTTAATTGTTGAAAACGCCATTGCTCAAAATGTGTATGACCAACGGTTGACTCAATTAAATGTTGCTACTGCTCAGTTAGATAGCGCAAAAAAAGCCATGGAAGATACTATGCTATTGTCACCTTTTGACGGGGTAGTAGCGATTAAACATGCAAAAGAGCTGGATACTGTTAGCCCTTCACAGGCTGTATTTACACTCCAAACTGAGGGAGCTGCTGAAGCGCTTGTCAAAATCCCCGCCAGTTTGGTTACGCGATCTAAACAAATCGAGCCTATCGAAACCCATGTTGTACTGGATTCAGCTAGTCAATACGAAATTAAGGCACAGTTTGTTGCAGCGTCGGCACAAGCAGATGAACGTTCGCAAACCTTCGACGTACGTTTTGGTTTTACACCTCCAGAAGATCTAAGAATTTTGCCCGGTATGACAGGGGTCGTTAAGTCGAGTTTGCGGTTGACGTCAGATATAAAGAAAGTCGATCAAATTTCCATTCCCTTGAGTGCCGTGCTGTCTGATAGTGACGGCCAGTTTGTATGGAAAGTCGATACCCAAACCATGACGGTAGCCAGACAGAATATTCAAATCGGTGCAGGGGTAGGTGAAAGTTTGGCTGTCGAATCAGGTTTAGTCGCTGGAGATACCATTGTTGGAGCGGGCGCTTCGTATTTAAATGAGGGGATGAAAATCCGCCGTTTATAAAATTATATAACTGAAAAAGTTACCAGCAATTTAGTCTCAATCAACAGGAATTATTTTATGAATCCAGGAATTTTTGCGATGAAGAATCGTTTGATAACAATGATTGTTATTCTTGCGTCGCTAATAGGTGGATGGAGCGCCTATAAAAATATGGCCCGGTTTGAAGATCCAGAGTTTACTATTCGGACCGCTGTCATCATTACCCAATACCCCGGCGCAACACCGACAGAAGTGGCGAACGAGATCACGGATCCTCTGGAGACTGCGATACAACAATTGCAAGAAGTAGAGAGCTTGGAATCTACCTCATCCGCAGGTTTATCCAGAATAAACGTGGATATTAAATATAGGTTCTCACCCTCCAAAGAAGCATTGCAGGGGATCTGGTCCAAGCTAAGAAACAAAGTAAAAGATGCACAATCCTCGCTTCCTCCAGGCTCAATAGAATCTATCGTAAATGATGACTTCGGTGATGTTTACGGCGTGTATTTCCTGTTAACTGGTGAGGGCTATACCTACAAAGAACTTGAAGACTACGCCAAAAAATTACGCACCGATGTATTAACTGTTGATGGTGTGGCGAAGGTGTCGCTTTCGGGCCTTCAACGAGAAGCAATATATGTTGAAATTTCTCGAGAGCGTGCTGCGACGCTGGGGCAATCCATTAACAGCATATATCAAGAATTAGAAAAGCAAAATGCTGTGAGTCCCGCAGGCAATGTGCGAGCCGGTAATCGCCGTCTCATTATCCAACCTTCTGGCTCTATTGATTCAGTTGAGGAAATTAAGAACTTGGTTGTAGCGACTGACGATAAAGGCACGCTTATTTATCTAAGGGATGTTGCCTTAGTACAAAGAGCTTACCAAACACCTCTTACTGAGGAACTGCGCTACAACGGTGAACCCGCAATAGGATTTGGTATTTCGAATGTTACCGGGGCTAATGTTGTCAAAATGGGCAAGGCTATCGATGCCAAAATCGCCAGTGTAGAGAATCAACGTCCCATCGGTATTGAAATTCACGAATATTACCATCAAGGGAAGATCACTGATGCTGCGGTGCAAAACTTTGTATTGAATGTTGCGGCTGCCCTTGCCATTGTCCTGGTGACTTTATTTTTCTTTATGGGCATGAAATCAGCCATCATCATTGGTGCCACTCTGCTTATCACTATCGCAGCCACACTCGCCACCATGAATATGATGGATATCCCGATGCACCGGATTTCTCTGGGGGCGTTGATAATTGCTTTGGGGATGTTAGTGGATAACGCCATAGTCGTGACTGAAGGCATTTTAGTTGGCACCCAGCGAGGGGAAACAAAACTCAAAATAACAGAGAAAATCATTGGCCGTTCTATCTGGCCGCTATTGGGCGGAACCTTAGTTGGCATTATTGCCTTTGCTCCTATAGGTCTGGCTCCGGGCTCTACGGCCGAGTACACCGGACATTTATTTTGGGTGGTGATGATCTCTCTTATGTACAGTTGGCTATTCGCTATTACTGCTGTGCCTTTCCTGGCAGACCTCTTATTTAAAGAGGTGAAAGGAGATATCGAGTTACCAAAAGAAGGTAAGTTGATGGTGGCGTATAAGAACTTTATGCGTACTCTGTTGAAAATCAAGTGGGTCCCGATTGGCGCCACCGTAGCCTTATTTGCGGTGTCTGTTTGGGGATTTCAGTTCGTTAAGTCCGGCTTTTTTCCGGCGTCTACCACACCGCAAGTAGTGGTGGATTATTGGTTGCCTGAAGGCACAGATATCACTCAAACCAAAGCAGATATGTTGCAAATTGAGGCAGAGTTATCCAGCTACGACAGTATTGCCGATGTGCAGACCTTAATTGGCAAAGGTGCGTTGCGCTACATGTTGGTGTATGGCGGTGAGAGCGGAAATTCAGCGTATGGTCAGTTTTTGTTAAAGATGAAAAGCTTTGATGAAATAGCTGAAGCCATTCCAAAAATACAGAATTATATCGATACAGCTTATCCGGATGCCCAAGCGAAAGTCTGGCAATTCCAACTTGGCCCAGGTGGCGGGTCAAAAATAGAAGTGGAATTCAGTGGCCCCGATCCAGCCGTATTAAGACGCCTCGCGGATGAAGCGAAAGCAATTATGACCGCTGATGGCCGAGCGATATCCATTAAGGATGATTGGCGACAACCTGTTAGCGTCATTGAGCCGGTTTATTCATCAAATAAAGGTCGGCGTTTAGGCATATCCCGCCAAGATCTTTCCACATCATTATTAACCAATTTCTCAGGTCGATCAGTGGGTGTTTACCGTGAAGGCGATACCCTTATTCCTATTATTGCCCGAGCACCTGAGTCTGAGCGATTAAATGCGGAATCAATCAGTCAAATTCAAATTATCAGCCCTGCAACGGGGGCTGCTGTGCCATTGGAGCAAGTGGTAGATAGTATTGATATGGTTTGGCGTGATGCCATGCTTTTAAGAGAAGACAGAGTGTGGAAAATCAAGGCGCAATCTGATCCTGTTGCTGGAGATTTAGCATCGGACCTTCAGGGAAGATTACGTCCTAAAATAGAGGCAATTGAATTACCACCTGGCGTGACATTAGAGTGGGGTGGGGAACTAGGTAACAGTAGCGAAGCCAACGGCGACTTAGCCAGCACCATTCCTATGGGCTTTTTAGCGATGGTGTTGGTTGTGGTGATTCTGTTTAATGGGTTGAGACAACCGCTGGTGATTTGGTTAGTCGTACCACTTTCTCTAATAGGTGTCGTGCTTGGCCTGGTAACAACAGGCACACCTATGGAGTTTATGGCGATTTTAGGGTTGTTGTCTTTGTCTGGTTTGTTGATAAAGAACGCCATTGTACTGGTTGACCAAATGGACATTGAGATTGCTGAAGGAAAAGCAAGATTTGATGCCGTTGTAGATTCAGCTGCGAGCAGAGTGCGCCCAGTGATGATGGGGGCATTAACCACAGTATTAGGTGTTATCCCTTTATTTGGCGATGCCTTCTTCAAATCAATGGCCGTGGTACTGGTATTTGGTTTGACATTCGCAACACTACTTACCTTGGTAGTCGTCCCCGCGCTTTATGCGTTGATCTTTAAAATTAATGATTCTGAAAGTGAGGTGGCCTAATGCCTTTAATAACCCCATACAAGACGGTAGCTAAAAAAGTCATTGTTGCTATCTGTTTAGGAGGCGTGATCGCTGGATGTACCTCTGGCGGACTATCTCGTGTAGAGGACGCAAGAGAAGCGAATAAAGCGGCATTACCGGAACTACCCGCACAATGGGCATCGATACAAGAGCGGATTGGAGAGGTTCAAGTCGGTTGGTTGGCAAAGCTAAACGACCCCGTTCTCTCGGCTTTGGTTTCAGAGGCCCAGAGCAACAATCGTAATATACAAGCTTTAGCAGCAAGTGTTGATGGTGCCAGAGCGTTAGCCAATCAAGCTGCATCGACGCTATCTCCTCAATTGGGCGCCAGTCTTGGCAATACCAGTGGCGGAGCAGTGGAAGGTAGTGGCAGCAATAATTTTAATGTCGGTTTACAAGCTAGCTGGGAAGTTGACTTATGGGGACGGATCCGTTCGGGTAACCTTGCGACACAAGAAAGCTTGGCAGCCGCTGAAGCGGAATATAAGTTTGCTCAGCATTCATTGGCTGCAAATGTGGCAAGAGCCTATTTTGTTGCCATTGAAGCCAGCAAGCAGCTCGAAATCGCACAAAAAAGTGTCGATACAGTGGTAGAAACGGTGCGTATCGTACAAGTCCAATTCGATAATGGCCTGGCAGATCAGCAAAATATCTCATTAGCCAAAGCGGACTTAGCTAGTGCGCAAGATAGCCTGGTATCCAGCAAAGCAGGGCAAAGAGATGCCACACGGTCTTTGGAACTTTTACTAGGCAGGTACCCTAGTGCAGAGTTAGGCATCGATAAATCGTTGCCGCTACTACCGGACTCTTTACCCGCTGGCACGCCTTCTCAATTGCTGGAACGTCGCCCTGATCTAATCGCTGCTGAACGTAAAGTTGCAGCCGCATTTAATAGTTTAGATGCTGCGAAAGCAGCCAAATTACCTAGTTTGTCTTTAAGCAGTTCATTGGGCGGTACATCAAATTCCTTGAGCAATATACTCGACCCAGCAAATTTGGCTTGGCAAGCAATTGGCAGTTTGGCAGCACCGCTAATTGATGGAGGACGCCTAGATGCGCAAGTAGATGCTGCCACAGCCGATCAAAAAGCCGCTGTGGCAAGTTATGCGCAGACAGCGCTCAATGCCTTTGCGGATGTTGAGCAAGTCCTTGACCAGGGCTCTGTGCTCGGGGAGAGAAAAACAGCCTTAACTACTGTTTTAGAAGAATCAGAGAAAGCCCTTAATGTCGCTAACTTACAATTTAAAGAAGGCGAAATTAGTTTACTCGATGTACTGACTATCCAGCAGCGCGTGTTTTCTGCCCGCAGCAACCTGTTATCAATCAATCGAGCCTTATTGACCCAATTTGTTGATTTGAATTTAGTATTGGGAGGGAGCTGGTAAATGCAATCCTCACTATCGAAATGGGGGTTCATTTGCCTTGTAGGTACCTTTTTAGGCTGCACAAATCAAGCTACGCATAGTGATAGACTGAATTTTGAAGGTAGCTTAAGTAAACTAGTCCAAGACGAGAGTAAGTTACCTACATTGGTCTACACACTCCCCAATGCGGCTAAGGATTTGGGCACATATAACTCATTCATGGTCGACCCAATTGACGTATTTCGCGTTGACGAAAAAGATAGCCTGATTACTGATACAGATATTCAGAGTATAAAAATATATTTTCATCAAAAAGTGCTAACCGAGTTACAAAAAGCCGGCTTGCAGATTATCGACATACCAAAACGAGACACCCTTCGTATTTCATTAGCGCTTTCAGATTTGCGCGCACCTATATCTTTGACAAGTGAAACTGCAACCGCATTGGGACAACAGTTTGAACTGGGTGGCGTGACTATTATTGCAGCTTTTAGCGAGGCGAATACAGAAGTAGTGGTCGCGGTTGTAATGGAGCGATCACGAGGTGAGAGCTTTCTTAGTAACAAGTATTCATCTAACAATTTCTCTGACATTGAAGCTGCTCTGGATATCTGGGCAATTAATGTCAGTAGAGCAATTGCAAATGCACACAATTAACTGAGATTGAACTGAATGTAACGTTTTAGCAATCAGTAGAAAAACGAATTGGGTCAAATAGGAGATTTTATGGAAACGTCAAAAAAAGAGGAGCTTAGAGCATTCTTATTTATCACGGTGTTTCTTTTCCCATTTTTATCCGTTGTTGTTGTAGGCGGACTGGGCTTCGCCATATGGATCAGTCAAATGATTTTTGGGCCACCAGGCATGTAGGTGAACCTGATGAAGATTGATAAGCAACGTCGAGCCTTTTTTATGACTGGACAAGTGACCAAGGTGAATTCAGATGTTCACTTACCTTGGCTAAAAAATGCTGAAGACTTTTTGGATAAGTGCACACAGTGTGAAGCATGCATGCAGCGCTGCCCCGAAGAGATTATTAAGAAGGGTGAAGGCGGCTACCCAACCGTAGATTTTAGCCTAGGCGAATGCACCTTTTGCCGAGCATGTACTGAACATTGCCCTGAAGATTTATTTGATACTGAGCAGTCTGTCGCTTGGCCTTTGGATTTGAAGGTAACCGATAGCTGTTTTACAGAAAAAGGGATCGTATGCCAAAGTTGCCGAGACGCTTGTGAACCTCAAGCCATTTCTTTTTACTACGAAGCCGGTGAGATACCTAAACCAGAAATAAACCTGTCTTCATGCACAAGCTGTGGTGCATGTGTATCAAGTTGCCCAGCCAATGCTATTTCACTGACACGCATTGATGATAGCAGTATCGCTATTTTTGAAAAGCCATTGTCAGGGAAGAAGGAGTTCACAAATGGGTGAATATCATGTTGCCAGTTTTATTGTCAGATGCCGCAGAAAGCATTTAGAAACCGTTATCCAAAGAATACAGGAAATAGAGGATGCTGAAGTTCACGAACACGATCCTGCGGGCAAAGTTATTGTTACCGCTGAAGGTGAATTTCATAGAGAAATTTCAACTATAACCGAACAAATCCGCGACATGTCACACGTAGTCGACGTTGCCGCTGTGTATCACGAATATGAGCCCGAAACTGAAAATCGAGGAAAGTCAAAATGACCCTAGATCGAAGAGCATTTATGAAAGCCAGTGCAATCTCAGCGGCTGCATCTGCTGCCGGCATGACAATACCTGTACAGGCAACCAATTTGGCAACAGATAGTAAGTTAACAAGATTAAAATGGGACAAAGCACCATGCAGATTTTGTGGCACTGGTTGTAGTATCAACGTGGCCACATTAGATAACAAAGTGGTAGCGACCCATGGCGATATTAAGTCCCCGGTGAATAAAGGTTTAAATTGCGTTAAGGGCTATTTTTTATCCAAGATTATGTACGGCCAAGACCGACTTCAAACGCCTCTAATGAGGATGAAAAATGGTCAGTACGATAAACAAGGAGAGTTTACCCCAGTGAGCTGGGACACAGCTTTCGATACCATGGCTGAAAAGTACAAAGCAGCGCTTAAAAGCAAAGGTCCTACTTCAGTTGGCATGTTCGGTTCAGGTCAATGGACCGTGATGGAAGGCTATGCGGCAGTGAAGTTAATGAAGGCCGGTTTCCGCTCAAATAATATCGATCCTAATGCTCGTCATTGTATGGCCTCAGCAGTAGGTGGATTTATGCGTACCTTCGGTATTGATGAGCCTATGGGGTGCTATGACGATTTTGAAGCCGCAGACGCGTTTGTGCTTTGGGGTTCAAACATGGCCGAAATGCATCCTATATTGTGGACTAGAATAACCGATAGGCGTTTAAGCTCTCCCCATGTCAAGGTCGCAGTCTTATCCACCTATACTCATCGCTCATTTGATTTAGCTGATATTCCGATGATATTTGAGCCACAGACTGACTTGGTCATTCTCAATTTCATTGCAAACTATATTATTCAAAATGACAAAGTGAATTGGGATTTCGTTAACAAGCACACCAATTTTGTGAAGGGCAATACTGATATAGGTTATGGCCTCAGAGATGACCATCCTAAGCAAAAACGAGCGAAAAATGCCGATAAAGCAGGTGGGTTTTCACCCATAAAATTTGACGAATATGCAAAGTTTGTCAGTTCATACACTGTGGAATATGCTTCCGAAATTAGTGGTGTACCACAAAAGCGCCTGCTCGACATGGCCAAGCTTTATGCCGATCCTAAAATCAAAGTTATGTCGTTGTGGACAATGGGGTTCAACCAGCATACGCGCGGTGTTTGGTGTAACAATCTCATCTACAACATCCATCTATTGACCGGGAAAATATCGGAGCCAGGCAATAGCCCATTTTCGCTAACAGGGCAGCCTTCGGCGTGCGGTACTGCCAGAGAGGTGGGCACGTTTAGTCACCGTTTACCGGCTGATATGGTAGTGAAAAACCCTAAGCATCGTGCTATAGCCGAAGACATTTGGCGTTTGCCTGAAGGAACCGTGCCTGCCAAGCCTGGATATCATGCGGTGCTGCACAATCGAAAACTCAAAGATGGCGATATGAACGTTTATTGGGTGCAGTGCAATAACAATATGCAAGCCGCTGCGAATATTAATGAAGAAGGACTACCGGGTTACCGAAATCCAGATAATTTTATTGTCGTGAGTGACGCATACCCAACTGTCACAGCTCAAGCCGCAGACTTAGTGTTACCAAGCGCTATGTGGGTTGAAAAAGAGGGGGCCTACGGTAACGCAGAAAGACGCACGCAAAGTTGGCATCAATTAGTAAGTGCGCCAGGCGACGCGAAATCAGATCTATGGCAATTGATGGAGTTTTCGAAGCGTTTTCAGATAGAAGACGTATGGCCTAAAGAGCTTCTTGACAGTTCGCCCGAATACAAAGGTAAATCGCTGTTTGACGTGTTATTTCAAAATGGCAACGTCAATAAATTTGGTTTGGATGAAATCACAGAGCAGCCGCTAAATGATGAATCTAAACATTTTGGGTTCTATGTGCAAAAAGGATTGTTTGAAGAGTACGCGACCTTTGGTAGAAAGCATGGCCATGACCTGGCACCTTATGATCGTTATCACCAAGAGCGTGGTCTACGTTGGCCAGTTGTAGATGGTAAGGAAACTAAGTGGCGCTTCAAGGAAGGCTCAGATCCTTATGTTAAAGAGGGAACTGGATGGGAGTTCTATGGGAAACCTGATGGAAGGGCGTTAATTTTTGCATTGCCTTATGAACCTGCGGCAGAAGAGCCTGATGAAGAATATGACATGTGGTTATCGACAGGTCGGGTTTTGGAGCATTGGCACTCTGGCTCGATGACACAACGCGTCCCTGAGCTCTATCAAGCTATCCCTGATGCATTGGTCTATATGCATCCAGATGATGCGCGAAAACGAGGGTTTAGACGAGGTGATGAAATTAAAGTTATTTCTCGTAGAGGGGAAATGAAGTCTAGGGTCGAAACCCGAGGACGCAATAAACCACCAAAAGGCCTGGTGTTTGTGCCCTGGTTTGATGCGAGCCGTTTGATCAATAAAGTCACATTGGATGCCACTGATCCTATTTCAAAACAGACCGATTTCAAAAAGTGCGCAGTCAGATTAGAGAAGGCCTAACATCATGAAAACGAAAATCATTATTGCAGTTGTTTTCTTGTCTTTTGTCACAGGAAGTATTATTGCCAAAGATATTGCTAATTTGAGGGAGGGGGCCGAGTTATCTGAGCAGTCCAAAACACAAGTGATCCCCAAGCCAATTGTGGATGATAAAAAGGTGACCAGAAACTACCCCATGCAGCCACCTATTATTCCGCACAATATTAGAGACTATCAGGTCGATCTCAATGTTAATACATGTCTGACATGCCATAGTCGTCAACAGGTAGGTGTGACTCAGGCGACGATGGTGAGCGTGACGCACTATATGGATAGAGAAGGTAACTTTTTGGCCAATATATCCCCTAGACGTTACTTCTGTACACAGTGCCATGTAACTCAATCTGACACCAAACCTCCGGTACCTAACACCTTCATTGATATGAATAAGTTGATTGCGATTAAATCAAAGAAAGCGGAGTAGGGCAGCCATGAAAGCATTTTTAATTACGTTTTGGCAGGTTTTACGCAAACCTAGCGTGCATTTCAGTTTGGGCTTCTTAACCTTGGGTGGATTTATTGCAGGGATTATTTTTTGGGGCGGATTTAATACCGCTCTCGAACTTACGAATACTGAAGAGTTTTGTATTAGTTGCCATGAGATGGAAGACAATGTTTATGAAGAGCTTAAATCCACCATTCATTACACCAACCGCTCAGGTGTGAGAGCTTCATGCCCAGATTGTCATGTGCCACATGAATGGACCGACAAAATTGCTCGGAAAATGCAGGCTAGTAAAGAGGTATGGGGTAAAGCGTTTGGTACCATTAATACACGCGAAAAGTTTCTAGAAAAACGCCTTGAACTTGCTCAACACGAATGGGCCAGGTTAAAAGCGAATGATTCGTTGGAGTGTCGGAATTGTCACAACTTTGATTACATGGACTTCACTTTGCAAGGAAAGCGGGCGGTGCAATTTCATTCCACGTCACTGGCCAGCGGTGAAAATACTTGTATTGATTGCCACAAAGGGATAGCACATCAATTACCTGATATGAAAGATGTTGAAGGTTGGGATCTCAACTAATGACTATTTCTAAATCAGTATGCTTTTATGCACCTTTGATAATACTTGGACTTTTTTCCTGTTCCACTAAAAAGGCAGATATAGCTAGCGAGGCTCCATCAATCCAACAAAAAGAAATCCACAATAACAATGTACAAGGTTGTCCTGTACTAAAAAGTGGTAAATGGCATGCTTGGATAAAGGACTCCACAAATCAGAGTAAGGGCTATCAACTTAATGTGAAAGGTGAAGTTACACTACCTAATCCTGGATTCGACATAGTTTGGTCCGCTGGCCCAACAGACAGAATGAACCCTCCAGGTCTTAGGTTAAACCTTCAACCAAAACCTACTTCTATGATGACGATTCAGGTTCTCACCAATGTATCGGTGTCTCACCGTTTAGATACGCCCCTTAAAGGGTATCGAAGTGTCAGTATTTATTGCGCTGGAGAAATACTGGGTAGCATTAAAAATGTTGGGAAGAGCGGCTAAGTGTTTTGAGTACTATCTGTTATCAAATAGGAGCCTTTCTGGATAGCCCAAATTGCAATCAGGGGAGAAACTATTGCAGCCAATACTGCTGCCCATAATGATTTGAATAAAACATAGTTCCAGAGCGAAATCGGATCGTTCCAAATCATTTGCAAGACAATAATTGTTGGTAAACCGGCAAAAGCAATACAGATGAGTCCTAAGAATGTACTTTTTAGATATGTTGGCCTAAGCAACCAACCTGTTACTTGATTGCTTCTCATATTCATGGGCTCTAGTTTTCCATTAACTACTTGTTCGGCAATAACATAAGAGTTAATTAAACTGGTAATGAAGGGAATGAGGAAAGCGGTGATTAACAAGTCTATGCCAATTGAAGACTTTCCCCAAAAGGTGATAACGGAAGTGTTTTTCAAAACTAGCCAGCATATCAATCCGTTTAGGGTTAAGTTAATAAAAGCCGGCAGCAATAATTGCTTGAGCAAAATATAGCGTTTCAATGTATAGGTTAAATCGCTAATAGCAAAGGGGGGGGGTACCTTTCATATATACCACTGTTATGAGTTTAAATTTTTCATTCGGCAACCTAAATTGCGTGAATATTACGAATATGAAGCACTTGATATTGGTGCTACAAGACGAACGAATTCTATATCAGAAGCATTCCATATTCTCGTTGATTAGCGAAGGCATGCGAAAAACATATTTGAATGTAAATTAGACGTAATTAGCTTTGTGACGCAAGTTCTGTCGGTGTGGGTGAAAGTGACTTTTCTGCATTGCGCGAAGAATTTGATGTCAGGAGAATCAGAACTATGTTCTGGCAACTTAGCGATAAATTGTGTCACTAGTTACACGAGCAAAGTGAAGTCGGCTTCGGATACTTAGACTACAACCGTTTAGAAAATAGATGAGCAAGCAGTTAAATTAGATTGGATATGTACTGCTTTTAAATAATACTCTGTAGAGACTATTTTATGTTTACCTACAGATGAATAACAAATAGGAATTAAGCCATGATTACAAACACAATAAGTAAATTGAAGCTTTTGAGTTTTACTCTGGTGGCGTTTACACTGATTGGCTGTGCTCAGGTTAGCAATACTGTAGAACGTTCACAACTTACAGTTGTAATCGACGGACTCGAACAGAAGAAAGAGTTCTTACCCACTTTGGTGTTTATTCGCCCTAGCGCACCAACACTAGGCCAGTATACGAAGTTCATTATGGAGCCTATAGCCTTTAACTTGGACAATCCTAATATTAAAGAGGTATCCAGAGAGGACCTACTTGAAATGCAGACATATCTTGAACAGGTGATGTCTGAATCGTTAGCCGGTGGTGGATATAAAATTGTAACAGAACCTTCTGAGGGTACTCTTATTATCAGTTTTACGATTACAGACATGAAATTGCCAACAGCAGCCACTAATGTTTCAATGTTGGTGGTACCCGGCTTATCTACCAGTGTCGGCGAAGTCACAGTGGAGGCTACATTCACTGATTCCATTACAGAACAGCTAAATGCAGTGGTTTTAGAAAGCAGTCGAGGTAGCTATATGTTCAATGGTAATCCACTATCAACCACCAGTGATGTAAGAGAAGCGTTTGACAATTGGGCTAATGGGTTCAGAAGAGCATTAGATGAAGCTCATGGCAAGCTTTAATCAATCACGGATGACAATAGAAGGCGGAAATATGTTATTTAGGTTACCATTACTCCTAGCATTGATATTTAGTTCTTCAGCGTTATCTACCTCGTTAGATACTAAGATAGCTGCTTCTTTTGCAGCGAAATATGAAGTTTGCGGCAATAAACTTAAAGACGCTAAACTTGGCTCTGGCTGGCGTGTTAAGGCTAAAATATCTCATGATCGCGCCAGCGAAATCAGTAAAAAGCGTTTATTTGAAAAAGGCTATGTTAAATCGCTGGAAAAAGAAAAGAAAAAAGTCCGCAACAACTGGAGTAAAAAACGTTGTAAAAAATTCATCAATGAACGTCTTGATGATTAGAGTTATAAAAACATCAGGTCGAAAGGGCGTATTTATTCATGAAAAGTACGAAGCTCTGACTTAAAAAAGCTTAGTGATACTGCCAACAACTAGCTCTACGCCTATGCTTATCAAGAAAAATCCCATTACTTTAGTCATGGCGTCTATGCCACCTTGCCCCAAGAAGCGCACCACTTTTCCAGATGCACTTAACACAAGCCAACAGATAAATGCTGAAATGGCGATACCAGACGCCACCGTTAGGTAACCAAAAACAAGTTCTCTGGTAGTGGCTAATTCTCCTACTTGTGCAGCTATGGCGATCACAACTGAAATAGAGCCTGGACCACTTAGCATTGGCATGGCTAAAGGGACAAATGCTATGTCTGATGCATTTGTTGCCTTTGTTGTTTGTTCAGTTTCTACATGTGGGGGGAATAGCATCCTAAAGCCTAGATAACCAATAATGAGGCCGCCAGCTATTCTGAGTGAAGAAAGCGTAATGCCAAAAAAAGACAGCAGAAATACGCCCGATACCAAAAATGCCGTTAGTAATAAAAACATATACAAGCAACATAACTTGGCTGCCTTTTTACGTTCAGCTTTGTCAAAGTTTGCTGTTAATGACAAGAACATAGGCGCCGTAGAGAACGGGTTAGCAATAGGGATTAACGCACCGACCACGAGTAGCATATAGGTAAATAGCTGTTGAGCTAGTTCCATTTTCTTTATTCCTTATCATGACTAAAGTACATTGTTTAATGCGATCCCCAAGCCAAATCGAGTCTGGCTATAGTTGTAATCAATAAGACTTTCGCCATAACCAGTAAAGCCTGTGGCATAACCTCTGAGTTTGCCCCACAGAGGAAAGGTGATGCCAAACTCAGCAGAGCCCTTCCCAGTAGAAAGACTACCACGTGTGCCAAAACTAAATTCCAAATCACTCCATTTATACACCATGCCTAACTCTGAACTGCCGAGGAAGTCTTCAATATCAGGGTTGTCGTCACCATTAGGATCAAATGGAAATGTTTTTGGATCTTCAGATAACCTTATCCAAGGCCTGAAGGAGAGGGCAAAGCTATTCTTTTCATAAAGCAAATTAGCATAAACTCGATTCCAGCTTCTGGAGAGATCTTGAGCGCGGCCGTTGGACTGATGTTCAATACCCACCACAAAACCTGTATTCCCACCAAACGGATGCCAATCAAGAGGGGCTAAGTAAAAAAGCTCAGGCTGATAATTGGTCTCACGAAATGGCTTTGAAATATTGTCTGCATATATCTGCCACCAGGCTTGAAGTGTAAAACCAAAATACAAACCATCACCTTCAACAAGCATACTGTCGTAGTTCAAAGGCACTTTGAAACTTAACTGAAATTTAGCTTCAACATCTTCTAAGTTTTCTTCATAACCATCAAATGTTGAATAAGCCCCTTTATTTATTGTATTAGTGGTGACAGCTGGAAGGATGTAATTAATTCTGTGGGGCGTAATGACGTAAGGTTCAAATTCGGTTTGTCTTTCTTTAATGATGCGGCTTGAGATTGCGCCGGGATTTATGTCGGGGCTTATTGAATGATTGGTTTCCTCAACTGCAGCTTGTGATTGAGAAGAAGTTTTATCTCTACATAACTTTCGAATTTCAGCCAAAGTTAGACCGTCTCCACCTTCATTAAATTGTTGCATTACGCAAAGTTCAACGTCGCTCTTTGCATAGGCAAAAAAAGTACAAATATAAAGTAAAAAGAATATGAGTTGTTTTTTGTTCATGACGTAGATATAGGTTGGTAGATGTTGCGTTTATTTTAATCTCTTAATATAAAAACAAAAGCAATTACGACATATTAATGATTGATATTTGTGAAATTAAACCGCGCTTAGCGTAAAGTTGATGACTCAGTATCCTAATGAAGAACAGATATAGAATCTTATGTAGAAATATGGTGACAAAATGAATGAAAAAGAGCTGGGCATCGTGCTTGCTGTTATAAAAGACTTTGCAGATCATCGTATACCTAGATTATTGCAACTAGAAGCAAACATATCAGAAGGTGCAAAACTATCCGAGCCAGACATGGTCTATCTTGAACAGTGTTTTGAAATCAGCAAAGGCAGCCCAGAGTTTGCTGAAAAACACTCGGAATACAAAGAATTGGTTTATAAAGTTGCGAATCTGTATCACAGGATAACCGATTTAGCATTGAAGAATGAGCAAGGCTAGTTAAGTAAAGTAACTCGTCAACATTCTAAATACGTACAGTTTCCCAAATTACTTAAAAGTTTCCGGTAAAGTACAACTAAACCAGATAGGGATAAAGTAATATCATGGATATTCGTAATAAGGTCAATTATTACGAATTGATATTGTAGCTATTTGATGTATGATTGGCCTATGAACTATCATCCTATCACAGACACCGTCAAACTCATTCCTGAGCAGCTTTCGCTATTGCGCTCTGGTGAATTCGAGCACATATATCCCTCATTGAACGATTTGTTAAACGAACTAGAGTCGTCCGGCATCCGTGCTAAAAAAGATTTAGAGTTACTACTACGATTTTTGACAAACGTGGTTAGCAGCTCAGTTGGCACACAAAACCGATTTAGAAATGAAGCTGAACGCTTTGTATTATTTTGCTGGAACGAAAAACAGATATCAGTTTTGCAAGCTGGTGTGGATGAAGTGCGTGAATACATTGATTGGATTTGGTCACCACCTAAATCATTGGTAGCAGATACAACCATAGCAAGCCGATTTAAATCTAAAGGAAAAACCGACGTTCGGTTGGTGAATCCAAATTGGCGTCCATTTGTATTGCGCCAATCTAAAGCAGACAGAAAAACCCAGGCACTAATTGCTCCTGAACAAACAGCAAAGAAAAAGCCAAAACAGCGATACAGCTTAAATCAGACTTCGCTGCAAAATTCCTATGCTTCTCTTAATGTATTTCTAAAAGAGTTAACAGAGTCAGAGCAAATGATGCGTAATCCTGTTGCTATGGTAAAAAAGACCTGTAAATACCTGGTTAAAGGAAAAATATATAAACCTCCGCATACTTTGGATGATGACATTTGGCAGCTATTTATCGATACGCTCACGTATGCTGCTGACGAAGATCCCATATACGAGAAACACCGTTTTTTAGTACTTTCGCTAAAAGTGCTGTTTTTAAGGATTTCTGAGCTATCTCATAGAGATTATTGCACGCCGGTATTTGGACACTTTAGACAGGATGTGTCGGGTGAAGGTTGGGTACTCAACGTAATAGGTAAAGGCAAAAAGGAAAGGTTAGTGACTGTGCCTGACGGGTTTATTGATAACGTTCTCATTCGTTATAGAGAATCGTTGGGTTTAACCCCCCTGCCCCAAATCGATGAAACTATGCCTATCATGCCTTCACAAAAAACAGGTGAACCGCTGCACCAGGACAGCCTCAATAACATGGTAGAAGAAGCTTTTGATTTGGTGATAAAGGAATTAGTTAAAGATAAGAAAGTCCAACAAGCACACTCTATAGCAGGTGCATCCTCACACTGGTTAAGGCATACCGGTGCCACGCAAGCATTAGGTGAAATTAGTGAAACCATGCTGGCAGAAGAACTTGGTCATGCTAGTGTTAAAACAACTGTAGAAATCTATGTGGCTCCAGCGCACCGGGATAGAATAAAGACGGGAGTGACTAGAAAGCTTTAATAATTAAGCTGTTCGAATCCCGAGCGGCTATCACAACAAATGTAATAGCGCCTATCCATTTTTAAGGAACATAAAGCTTTGGATAACTTCTATACAACATTTAAATGCTCTTCACCGCTATCGCATGATGAAGGTAAGTGGATAACGGAAATAAGTGCAAACATTACGACGCTAGATGTGGATGTAAACACCGGTTCAAAACCGCTTCTATTTGCCGAATATCCACATAATCAGATCTTTTCCTAGATCGAAATTCCAGAAATATTTACCCACATCAGACGGCTAGTTCACAAGACAGAAAATAGATAAACCGAGTAATATCATTTTACTCGGGCTATAAAGGTGTGGTCGTTGAATAAGGTATGACGTCAAGAATGATTTCGAGGTCCTAACTGACGCCATACCCCTCAAAACCGTGCCAGCGCACGGCCCATTGATTGTTACACACTTTGGGATTAAATCCAGCCCTCATCGACCATTTTGTCGATGCAAACTTCAAGTCGCTTATACCACTGCCACCGTTGCCATGCGCAAGTCATTATTTGCTCAAGGTGTGATCGCGCCAACCGCTATTGCACCAATGGTTGTGCTAAAAAAGCCCGCCGCGCGTCATTGGCTCGTGCAGCTAAAAAGTACCAGCAAAGCCGCCCCGGTCGTTTCAATAATGCCGAGCGTCAACAACGCTTTCGCCAACGACAAAAGCAAAAAGTAACGCATCAGTCTTCCGCGCTCATTGCCCTTAATGATGTACTTAAGGGGCAGGTAAAAGTGCGTAAAAAAGGGGGTGCGCCGGCTAAACACAGCGCTGACATGGTCTGTCATCACTGTGGTGAAGCGTGTAGTCCCTTTTTACGGCATGATTTTTTACGCGGTAGGGTTTTTAAAGGACGAATGCGGCATTAACAGCCTAACGTTCACAGTTCAACCTGACGCAGACCAAACTTACACTAAATAAGGCAGGATGAATGACCATCAATAAAGACATAGAGGCAAAGATCTTACGTTACCACTTTGTGGAAAAATGGCGCATCGGCACCATTGCTGCACAACTTGGTATTCACCACGGTGTGGTGGACCGAGTATTATCCCAAGCGGGTTTGCCTAAAATAGAGCGCACCCAGCGCACATCAATGCTAACGCCGTATCTGCCTTTTATTATAAAGACCTTGGAGGCGTATCCTACGCTGAGCGCCGCTCGGCTTTATGAAATGGCAAAGGTACGTGGCTATCCTGGCGGGCCAAGCCAGTTTCGCCATCGTATTAGCGAGCTTAGGCCACGCAAGCAACCCGAAGCGTATTTACGCTTAAAAACCTTGCCTGGGGAGCAAGCCCAAGTCGATTGGGGCCACTTCGGGTACATCCAAATAGGACAAGCAAAGCGTGCCTTAATGGCGTACGTGATGGTGCTGAGCTGGTCACGCCAGATATTTTTACAGTTCTATGTTAATCAAAAAACAGATAGTTTTTTACGGGGTCAAGTTGCCGCATTCACGGCATTCAAGGGTGTGCCCAAAGTGTGTTTGTTTGACAACATGAAAACAGCGGTCCTGGAGCGTAATGGCAGCGCTATTCGTTTCCATCCTGAGCTACTTGACTTAGCCAGTCATTATCGCTTTGAGCCTCGCGCAGCGGCACCTGCCAGAGGAAATGAAAAAGGCCGTGTGGAAAGAGCCATTCGCTATATCCGCGATAACTTCTTTGCCGGTCGTCACTACTCATCACTTGAGGACTTAAATGCACAAGCGGATGAATGGTGCAGCACCACAAGGGGGTTCTGGGGATTTCCCCCTCTAAAAAGACATAATCCTCTGTAGACCACACTAATAAATGGCTGTGGAGGTAGGTTACTACTTATAAGTGTGGCAAATTAGGTAGATATCGTACATTTTAATACG
>Ga0209337_1001112_pt1 | contig 20787 bp, 38 predicted proteins | sample LinPmetageLP53_FD_184044 | JGI IMG/M metagenome (GOLD analysis project Ga0209337, IMG submission 184044) | Marine viral communities from the Pacific Ocean - LP-53 (SPAdes) (version 2) | ecosystem: Environmental > Aquatic > Marine > Oceanic | place: Pacific Ocean | collected 2010-02-08 | reverse complement strand
AGTTGAAACTGAAATTAGAAATAATGTGAAGTTAGCTGGTACTCCAGTTCAAAAAGTAAACACTGAAAAAGCAACAAGAGGATGGAGTTTATTTAAAGCTATAAATGAAGTTAGAAATGGTGGACAACTTACTGGAATTGAGGCAGAGATGCATCAAGAATCCGAAAAAGAAGCTAGAAAAGGGATTCAGGGAATTGGTATTCCAACAATGATGAAAGAAGAAAGAGCTATTGATCAAGCAACTTCTGCAATTGCTCCAACAGCAATAGGTGCTTATGTAGATAGCTTACAAGCTTCTGCTCTTTATGACAGAATTGGAGTGAATAATTTAGGTACAGTCGCTGCAGACAGTGTACTTCCAATAGCTGGAGGTTCAACTGTTGCATGGGCTGGAGAAGTTGCTGCTGCTGCTGATGGTGGTGCAGACTTTGGGAAAGTTACTTTAACTCCAAAAAGAGTAACTGGTTATGCTAACCTTTCAAACGTTATATTAGCTCAAAACGGAACTGCTGCTGAGGCATCTGTAATGAGAGATATGGGAAGAAACATGGGTACTCAAATTGATGCTGCTATGTTTGCATCTGCTAACGTTGCTTCTGCTCCAACTGCAATAGTTCAAACAGCTGGTACTTTAACATTTACAGAATCTGCTGCTGGTGGTTCTGCTGGTGCTGCATCTGATATGTTAGAAGCTATTCAAACAATTGCTGATAATCATGGTTTAGATGGAAATCTTGCTTTTGTTAATCAATGGGCTTTATATTCTAATATTAAAGGAGCTGCTCAAGTTGCATCTGTTTCTCCATTATATTCTGATGATAGATTAGCTGGTTATCCAGGTTATTTCTCTAATGCTCCTGCAACTGCGGGTGGACCTCCAATAACATCTGCTGATGGTTTATTCGGTGATTTCAGTCGTGTATATTTTGCAACTTTTGGTCCTTCTTCAATTACAGTAGATCCGTACAGTAGAGCTGTAAATGGTGAGGTTAGATTGATAATGAACAACTATATGGATTGGGGTGTTGCTTCTGGTGCTTCATTTGTTAAATATACTACTGTTCTTTAATAGTATTTTATAATAACTTTAAAAAGGGCTGGTTTCAAAGCCAGTCCTTTTTTTTTAAAACAATTTAAAATGAATAGAAGTTTAAAAGAAGAAACTTTATCAACTGTTCCATTATTTACAACTGCAGAGGCTAAGGATTTTCTAAAAGTTGATACTACGGCAGATGATACTTTAATAGATAATTTGGTAGCTGCTGCAACAGAATCTTGTCAAATTTATACTAATCAATATTTTTTAAGAGCAACTTTAGAACAATATTCAGATAATTGGGATGGAATTTATACTTTGTATAAAAGTCCAGTTATTTCCATTACTCATATTAAATATTATGATTCTAATGATACAGAGCAAACTTTAGCTTCTTTAAATTACATTTTAGATGATGTTTCAAAACCTGCAAGAATTGGATTATCAGTTGATGGAACGTTACCAGATTTAGCAGATAGAATAAACGCTGTTCATGTTAAATATACGGCTGGTTATGGAACTGCATCAACAGATGTTCCAGATGGAATTAAACAGGCTGTACTTTTAACTTTGGGGAATTGGTACGAAAACAGGCAAACTGTAATAACAGGAAGAACAGCAACAGAACTTCCTTTGTCAAGTCAATATTTATTAGACCAGTATAAAATACAAGTATGTTAAGTATTGGCCAACTTGATAGAAGAATAGAAGTACAATCTCCAACTTATACAACAGATAGTTATGGAGAGGAAACAAAAGTATATGCTACTCTTTACACTTTGTGGGCTCATGCAGATTGGAAAGCAAGCAGAAGAAAAGAAGAATCCCAAGAACAAGTTCAAGGAACAGATTTAGTTTTTTATGTACGTAATTTAGGAATAACAATATTAGGAACTTACAGAATAGAATATGATTCCAAAACTTACATTATACATGGGATAAAAGAAATAGATGGAAGAGAACAATTTTTAGAAATAGAAACAAAATTAAAAGATAACAACTAATGGCTGATGGTGTTTCAGTAGAAGCAAAAGGAATTAAGGAGATTATGCAGATGTTTAATGGACTTCCAAAAAGAGTCAATAAAGATTTGATTTGGGGAAGGTTTTGGAAAAAAGTTACCAAATCAATGCTAAAAGCTGCGGCAGATGGAGCTCCTTTATTAAAAGCTGGAAAAAAAAATAGAGTTGGAGTTTCATATCCTCCAGACAAAAGTTTAACAATAGCAAGAGGTACTTTAAAAAAGTCAATACAGTTTTATAGAACAAGAGCTTCAAGAGGGGATGTCCATGGAGCGTATATTGGACCAAGAGTAAAAGGAAAATTTAAAAAAAATATGGGTGGTTATTACGGAGCTTGGGTGGAATATGGACATAAAAACAGAGGAGGAGGAATGTCAAAAGCTTTTCCTTTTATGGAAAAAGCGTTTAATCAAACAAGTGGTGTGGTTTTGGAAAAGGGATTTACAGAGGCTGAGAAAATATTTATTAAAGCAGTTGCAGCTGATGTTAGAAGAATGAAAAAATACGGAACATTAGGATATTAAAATGGATATAGGAAAAGCAATATATAAAATTTTAAGTGACAACATAGCGGTTTCAAAGTTAGTTGGAACAAGGATTGCTCCTAATGTAATGAAACAAACATCTCCATTTCCTTTTATTGTTTATGATGTAACCTCACAACCAGAAGGCCAAAAGGATTCTGTTGCTTTATTAGATAAAGCTTCTGTTATGGTTTCTGCATATTGTAAAACTTATTCAGAAGCTTCAAAACTTGCAAACTATATAAGAACGGCTTTGGATAGAGTAAACGGCCTTTATGTTGGAGTTAATATACAAGCAATTGATTTTGATGGATATGATGATGTATTTGATGATATGAGCGGTTCGGATGGAGTTTATAGAAAATCATTAAACTTTAATGTTAGAGTCTTAAATTCATTTAACAATATTTATTCTACAAATTTTGATGGAGTTGATGATTATGTTGCAATTGATGGTATTAGTTCTGTAATAGATTATACTTCTGGTTCTTTGTCATTATGGGCAAAAACAGATATTACAACTACAAACAGAGCTTTTTTTGCAAGTTTTATTGATAGTTCTAATTATATAAGTTTATTTTATGGACATTCTAACAATGAAATAAAATTGAATTATAGAGGAGGAGGAGCTACTAAAACAGTAAATACAACTGATGTAATTGAAGGAGATGGACTATGGCATCATATAGTTGTATCTTGGGATGTTTCTGGAGATTTACTATCCTTATATTTAGATGGAGTTTTGAAAGATACTACGGCTTCTTTGCCAACAATTGTTGGTAGTGGAGTTACATCTTCAATAGGAAACAATGCAAATTCTGGGCAATACTTTTTAGGTAATATAGATGAAGTTAGTTTATTTAATTTAGAATTAACAGCTTCTCAAGTTACAACTTTATATAATGATGGATTACCTTATACAGTTGCTGCTGATACTGGATTGATTGGATGGTGGAGAATGGGAGATGGAGGAATTATAGGAAATCCAATTGCAACTTTTCCAACAATACCAGATGATAGTTCTAATAGTAATAATGGAACAATGACTAACATGACATCAATAGATTTTGAGGCTGATGTTCCAGAATAAAGATATGGAAAAAAAATATGTTATAATAGAAAAAAGCTATGTTGATTCAATTGACTTTAAAAAAGTAATTGAAACTTCAAAAGCAACATTAAGATACAATTTAGATGGAACCAAAACAATAGTTAAATTTATTGGAGATGTTCCTGATTTTTTAAGTGGGGATAAAATATATTCTCATAGTGAAATAATAGAAACAATCAACAATCCAGATAATGGTTGGATTGAATAAAAAAATAAAGAAATGAAATTTGAATTAAAAAAAGATTACAACAGAAATGGAAAAATATTAACTGCTGGGATGATTTTAGATGTAACTGAAGAGGGATATAAATGGTTAGAAGAAAACGGTTACGGCAAAGAAGAAAAGAAGAAAGAGAAAAAAGAAACGAAAACAAAGAGCGCTTCAGATAAGGAGCAAAAATTATAATTATAAACAAATTAAAAACATAAAATTATGGCAACACAAGATGGACAATTAAATGGTACAAATCTAACGGTTTACGCTGGATCGGATATTATAGCGTATTCAACAAGCTGCACAATAAATATCAATCATAGCACCAGAAGTACGAGCTCAAAGGAGTCTGGGGGTTGGGAAGATTCCATGGAGGGAATGAGAAACTGGGATGTATCATGCGACGCTCTATACGCTTGGTTAGACCCTGCAGGAAGTCCAATAACTGGACTAACAATGAGTGAGTTGTTTGCGGCATATATAGGGCCAACAAGAGCAAGTTTTACTTTAACTTTTGGAGTTACTACAACAGTATCTGGAGATACTAAATATGTTGGAGATGCTTGGTGTACTTCTTTAAGTTTATCAGCTCCTTTGGAGGACACAAGTACCTATTCAGCAAGTTTTACTGGTTCTGGTTCTTTAATACAATCAATTGCTGCATAATATTTAAATTTTAGAGCCTGCCGCTACGTTTTCTTTTCTGAGTGTGGCGGTAGGTTTCTTTTAATTCAGAAAAGACAAAATACTTAGAAAAATGAAATATGAAATTTTAGAAATTGGAGAACACAAAATGCCAATTAGATTTGGTTTTAATGCATTAAGGAAATACAGTTTAATGACTGGATCAACAATGAGTGATTTAAACAAATTAGCATCTGGAAAACTAACTTTTAATGATGCTTTTAGTTTAATTTATTGTGGAATAGAAGATGGTTATAGAGCATCAAAACAACCATTTAATTATTCATTAGATGATATAACTGATATGTTTGATGGACATATGGATTGTATGGAAAAAGCTTTTGAGATACTTTCAAGAGCAATGGGAGATGGTAACGAAAAAAAGGTAAAGGCCAAGAGAGTCAAGAAGAGCTAACTTGGCCTAAATTGGAACAAATAGCATTCGGACAATTAGGAATGAATGTTGATGATTTTTATGATATGTTACCGAGAGAATTTTGGAATAAAATTGAAGGATTCCATGATTTAGAAAACATGCGGCAAAGAGGAAATTGGGAACGTACAAGATGGAGTACCTGTTTACTGTTAAATATTCATCTTGCAAAAGGCAAAAGTATAAAACCAACAGACTTAATAAAGTTTGAATGGGAAAAAGACACAACTAAAATAGATTTTGAAGATTTGAAAAATAAAGCAGAGTTATATAAAAAAAAGATAGAACATGGCAAGTAAAGCAATAGGATTTTTAAATTTCAAATTTGGTGCTGATTTAAGTCAGTTTGAAAGAGCAATGAACAAAGCTCAAAAGAAGCTTAAAAAGTTCGGAAATCAATTACAAAAGACTGGTAAATCAATGACAATGGGATTAACTCTTCCTATTGTTGCTTTAGGAGGGGCTGCTATAAAAACCTTTGCAGATTTTGAACAGGGAATGCTTAAAGTTAAAGCTGTTTCTGGTGCTACTGCTGCGGACTTTAAATTATTAACAGAGTCGGCAAAAGAACTCGGGGCATCTACAATGTTTTCAGCTTCTCAAGTTGCTACTTTGCAATTTGAACTTTCAAAACTTGGATTAGACCCTACTGAAATTCTTGCATCAACAGAATCAATTTTACAACTTGCTCAGGCAACCGATACAGAATTAGGAGAGGCTGCAAAAACTACGGCTATAGCTTTAAATTCATTTAATGCTGAGGCTTCAGAAGCTCAAAGATTTACTGATATTATGGCTCTTGCGTCATCATCTGCTGCAATGGACATGGAAAAATTTGCCGCTGCTCTTCCAGTTGTTGGAGCTACATCAAGATTAGCTGGAGATTCTTTTGAAGAATTAGCTGCAAAACTCCAAGTTTTAGCTGATTCTGGAATGGAGGGAGGTTCTATGGGAACACACTTAAATAAAATTTACAGTAAACTTGCAAAATCTGGATTAACATGGGATGAGGGAATGCAAAAATTAATTGATTCCAATTTTGACATGGTTTTAGCACAAGAAATGTTTGGAGATAGAGCCTTTAAATCTGCTTTAATTCTTGCTGAGAATATAGATAAAACAAAACAATACACTATAGCAAATAAAGAAGCTCAAGGAACAGCGTCCGAAATGGCCGAAATAATGGATTCTGGAGTTGCTGGAGCAATGAGAAGGTTGAAATCTCAAACAGAAGGTTTATTAATTCAACTTGGAACTGCATTAATGCCTGTTTTTCAAAAAATGATGGGTGCTCTATCAAGTTTAGTTGAATGGTTCTCAGGATTAAGTAAAGAGCAAAAAGATAATATTGTAAAATGGGGATTAATACTTGCTGCTTTAGGGCCTGTTCTTATAATTATTGGAAAAATAAGTACAGGAATTGGGGCTCTAATTGGAATGTTTAAAGGTCTTGTAAAATTTTTAGTTGCAAATCCATATATTGCCTTAGCTGCTGGAATTGCTTTAGTTGTAGCTCAAATAGGAAAATTAATTCTGGAATATGATGGATTAACAACAACTCAAAGAACTTTAAATTCTATCAATAAAACAGCTCAAACTCAAACCATAGCTCAACAAGTTGAAGTTGGAAGATTAACAGATATTTTAAAGGATGAAAATACAACCTTAGAAGATAAAGAAAGAGCATTACAAGATTTAAACGACATAGCTCCAGAATATTATGGACACTTAGATGCGGCGGCTATTGATGTAAAAGCCTTAACTTCAGCAACAGAAGATTATATTGATACATTATTAACACAAGCAAAAGTTCAAGCCGCTCAAGAAACTTTGGTTGATTTAATGAAGGAACAACTGGACCTTCAGAAACAATACAAGGAATTAACAGGAACAAAAGCGGTCGTAAAATCTGTATTCTCAGCTATTATGCCCTCAGTTGGATTAGACCAAAGCGCTGATTTAACAAAAGTTCTCCTAAGAAGTAAATCAATAGCTGAGGATATTTCTGCTGTTATTAATGTGGTAAATACTGGAAAAAAGAAGTTAGATGAAACATCTAAAGAAAGTATTACTACTACAGAAGAAGAAATAAATATAAGCAATGATTTGTTGATTTTAATAGAAAAATTAGAAAAAGCACAATCAAAATTACATGATGCAGAGCCAGATTATGACAAAGCTGTAAAATCTACAACATCTTTAACTTTAGCCACAAAGGACCTTGTTTTTGAGGCTGAGAAAGTTGCGTTAATGGCTCCGTCTATTAGTAGTTCAATTGAAGAGATGTTTCCAACAAAACCACTTTCAGAGTTTAGTGGAGAGCTAGGAAGATTAGGAGAGAATATGAATTTTTTAGGGCTTGGAACAATTCCAGATTTGGAGGAAGCTCTTGGCTCAATGGCTGTACAGTTAGGAAATAATTTAGCACAGGGAGCGGAATCTTTTAAAGAATATGCAACAGCTGTTAAAGGAATGATGAAAGATGTAATTGGAGCATTAATTTCCAAAGGAATTGCTGCCGCTGTTTCAAATGCAATGGAGGGAATGGCCGCTTTTCCAGGCTCAGCTTTTGTAATTCCTATTATTGCGGGGGCTGCCGCTGGGATTGCAAGAACAGCTTTTAATAGTTTAATTCCAGAATTTGCCGCTGGAGGTTTGGTAACTGGACCAACTACAGCATTAATTGGAGAGGGTTCTGGAACTTCAATGGCTAATCCAGAGGTTGTAGCTCCTTTAGATAAGTTAAAACAATATATGGGAGGAGGTTCAAATGTAACGGTAACGGGAAGATTGGTTGGAAATGATATTTATCTTTCAAATGAGAGAACAAAATTTAACAGAAATAGAACGGTATAATGGCAAGAACTCCTTATGGTCTTAACGAATATGCAACATCAACAATAAAGAGTTCTAATGGAACTACTTATACGGCCACATTATGGTGGAACGGACCATCTGGTGCTCCTCAAGATTGGACTTTAGGGCCAAGTGGTGCAGAGATTAATTATGAATCTGCAACTGTTGATGATAAAAATTCTCCAATACTTACTTCAAATTTAAGTTTTCCTGTAATGGTTGAGAATGCAGGCCAACAATCTTTTATTAATTCTATTAGAACAGACTATCAGGAAAAGGATGTTTGGATTACAATTAGAGTTGGAGTTACAGGTTCTTATTTATGGAGTGGTTATCTTATAATGGATTTAGAAACAAGAGAAGATGTTTCTTATCCTTATGAAACTATATTAACAGCAATTGATGGTATTGCAACTTTAAAAGAAATTCCATTTTTAAGAGAAACAAATTCATCAACAGGTGCTGTACCTACTTTTCCATATGTAAAAGCTGATACTTGGGATAATGCAGGTTGGCAAAGAATTATTGGTACTTCTGGTACATGGTTGCAGATTATATTAGATAATGTAGGACAATTATTAGCTACTGATGATACTGGAGGAGAGCTTGAAAATTACACAATTCAAACATCATTTAATTGGTGGAATGAGGATATGGTGGCTCCAGCTACCGATAAAGACCCGCTTAGTAATATGAAATTATCAATGAGGCCTTTTTATTCTCAAGATGAAAACGGTTACATGGATGTTCCAAATTGTTATGATGTTTTAAAAGAGATTTGTATAAATTTTGGAATGCGTTTAGTTTATTGGGAAAATCAATTTCATTTTATTCAAGTGAATGAATATAACACTGATGAACAGGAATCAAGCCCTTTTAGCCCTCCTGTAAATATTCCAACAAGAGAATATTACTATACGGGAGGATTTAGAGCAGATAGAAATTATTTAGGAAATGCAAACTATTCTTTGTATAAAATGGTTTTTGAAAATGCAACTAATCCTGGAGCGGGATTGCAAAAATTAAGTGGAGCAAATACACAAGCTCTTCCCGCAATTAAAAAAACAACTGGAACATATTCTGAAAATGCTGGTTCAAACATTTTTACAGGATTTCCTTTATTTGTAACGGAAAACACTGGAAGTATAACTCCAACAACTTGGCCAACTGATGGAGCGTACCATCAATTTTTGCAGAATCCCAATATAAACGGTATTGAACAAACAATGCAAATAACAAACGCAAAAGATTTACAAGGGTTTGTTTGCCAGATTTACTGTGATTTTACCAATACAGCAACAACAGATATAAGAATGGAAACTGTTTGGACTATTAGAGCAAAACCATCATCTTCTTCTTGGGGGGATGCTGATAATATGACAATGTACAAACATCAAGGAAGTGGATTTGCAGAATTTAGATGGATGAGTGCAGTTGGAGAATATCCATTATCTAACAATCAACAATATGCAAGAGAAAATATATGGATTCCAGGAAATGCTGGTCCGAGTGCTCCAGTTACTTTGGAGGTTTTTAATTCAACAACAAACTCAACAACCAATACAACCAATAATTTAATTCCAATTGACTCAGCTTTTGAAGATGAATGGGATTTCCAATTTTATACTTTTACTGGTTTTGATGATGCAGATGCAAATCCAATGAATGCTCAAGGAGAAACGGCTCTATATTCCCATGGAAGAATAACAGATATTGTAAATACAGCGGCTCAAACTGGGTCTGGAACAACTCCAATTGAAGAAAAAGAAGTGCCTACATATTACGCTTTTAATTATGAAGATACCCCAGATTTAAATGCGAGTCCTCAATTTATGAGTAGATTTATTCCTATAGCTTCAGGCGGCTCAACTTTTGGAACAGCCTCAACAGAAACGGTTACTACTCAAGATTCATCTGATACTTTTGTTTATAAAATTGGAGAATTAAATTTTGGAGATGGAACTGGAGCTAATACATTTACTACTATACAAGTTTATGATGGAGCTAATTGGAATTTTGTAGATGCAGACGGTAAATGGGCTCAGGGAATTTATGTTTGGAATGCTGGAACTTCTGTTTTTGATTATTCTGTTTTAACTTATGATCAGAAAATAATTAATTTATTAAGTAAAAACATTCTATATAATCAAAGTGAATCTATCTTGACTTTAGGAGTTCAATCTGCATTAAGTGAAACCGATAAATACTACTCAGGAACAACAAAATTAAAATTTATAAATCCTTTGTGTAAATTAAATGATACTGATGGAACAGAATACATACTTATGAGAGGAACTTTTAAGATGAATATGGATGAATGGGATTTGAATATGGTGGAAATTAATTATAATGTTCCAACAATAGTTGTTGGAAATAGAACAGTAAGAAGTCAAGGATGATAACAAGAGTAAACAATATAACTCCAATAATTAATAAAAACAATAGTTTTGTTTTAGGTCAATTAACGGCTGATTATGATGATGGAACTACTATTACTTCAATTGCAGTAACTGGAACTTTAATTGCATTAAAAGATGGAGATAAAATTATTATTGAAAGTCAAGAATTTACTGTTGGAGCTGATGCCGCTATTACCTCAACTTCAATTACTGTTGATTCTGTTTTACTTTCAAAACCAATACAAATTGGTTATAATATAGAAATAAATCAAGAGAATCTTTTTGTTCAATACCAAAGAAAAACAGAAGGTACAATTGGAGGAATGAGTGTGTTGGAGAAATCTTTTGGTCCTATTGTATATGATTCTCCATCAACTGGAGATTATGCTATTATAGGAGTTGACCCTACTTATGTAAAAATACTTCCAAGAGATTTTTTAGTAAATGATGACGCTTCAACAATTATTCCTCCCTTAGTTTTTGGAGATGGAACAAATACTGGAGTTCATGTTGAAGATACATCACAAGAGCTGATTGCAACTGTAAATATTCCTTATGGAACAATAGCAACTGAGGTTACTATTTGGGGATCTAATACAACCAAATCAGTTGAAGTTTATGAAATGAATATAGATGCAAATGGAACAGGAGGTACAATTGGAACAGGAACTACTAATGGGAGTGCAATTAGTATAGGAACAATTGCGGCTTCAACAACAAATTATTTGATGATTAAAATATTAGTTTCCAATGTAAACCACAGAATTTGGGGAGGGAAAATTACACTAACACAATAAATTTAAAAAAATGAAAGATACAACTCAAGTTTTATTGGCAAATGGAGGAGCTTCAGCAACCATGCTAACTGAATGTAACAACATACTAACCTTTGTTTCACTGGCATTAGCTATACTTTTTACTATCTATAAATTTTATAAATTATCAAAGAAGTAAACACAATAACGTTAATAACTTTAATTCAATCAATGTTTTATTATAATTTATTTTATAATTTTACAACATGAGATATTTTAATATTTCGGAATTTGATTCTGGGTTGCCAAATGAAGAGGGAACTGGAAAAAATATGAGTCCTTTATTTTTAGACTTTATTGATGAATTAAGAGCAAGATGTGACTTTCCTTTTAGAGTTACCAGTGGATTTAGAACTGAGGCCTATCAACAATCTTTAACTGATAGAGGTTATAAAACCGCTAAAAAAGGACAATCTCCTCACTTAAAAGGATTAGCTGCAGATATAGCAATTTCAGATAGTGTAAAGAGAGCGTTATTTGTAGGCCATGCTTTACAACTTGTTCATGAATTAGGATTGCCATTTAGAGTTGGAATAGCTGGTAGTGGGAAGGGCAATTTTTGCCATATAGACATTGATGAAGAACGCACTAATCCAAGGCTCTGGATTTACTGAAAACAGTCAAGAGATAAGACTGTAATTTTATCTCAACAAATTTAAAAACAATAAAAATGAAAAAAGTTTTTTTTACCATAGTTTTATGTTGTGCTACTTTAATAAGTTCAGCACAATTTACAGTAGTTTCTCAAGTTCAATCTCCAAATGATGGAGATAGCTGGGAAATTTCAAACTTTACTCAAAATATGGGTATTGGATATTCCTTAAATAACAAGACAATGATTGGAGCCGTTAAAGATGGCGACAATTATAATGTTTTTGCAAGACATAACTTAGTTTTTGGTTTCTTATGTTTAGAAGCTCCAACTGATGACATGACTGAAAATATGAATGTTGGATGGGGAATGTATATCAACCTATTTAAAGGCATTGCTGCAACTCCAATGTACATGATTCCATTAAAAGAGGAAGATGGAGGGAGAGAAGGCAGTTTCTCAATAGGTTTATCATATAGTTTATAATAATAATAATTTAAAAAAATAAAATAAAATGAAAAATGCATTAATGACAATTTTAAAGTCAAAACGTTTCTTAATGGCTATTAGTGGCCTCATAATTCCAGTAATAATGAAGGCTTTTGATCTTGACGCTGAGTTAGCAGATAGAGTTTGGCAAACAGCTTTAATTTTAATCCTTGGACAATCAGCATCTGATTGGGGTAAAAATAAAAAGTAGTATATTTTGAGAAGTAAATATCTAAATTATAAGGATGAGATATTAGAGCTTTTTGATAATGGAGCAAACTACAATGAAATTTCAGCTTACCTTATAGATACATATAAGCTAGAAGTTTCAGTAGATACGCTCCGAAAAAAGATAAGAGATGTAATTCATTATCTAATTGCAGACAAAGATATTGTTGAATATAATATCAGACTTGCAAAACAAAAACAAAAGTTTCAGGATTTAAACAGAATAGAGAGAAAAGCATTTAGAGAGGATTCAAGACAAGAAAACGCTCTTATAGAGTATAACACCGAAATCATAAAACTATTAAAGAGAGAGTCTTTAAACACCAAATTAAGTAAAAAGAAACACAATACCGAATCTGTAATAGTTATTCAACTTGCAGACTTACATTTAAACGAATTAGTAGAACTTGAAAGTAATAAATATGATTTTGATATTGCTTCAAAACGTCTACAAAAATACGCTTATAAAGTAAAAGAGTATATTAAATTCCATAAAGCAAATAAAGTATTAATTGCAATTACTGGAGATTTAATAAATTCCGATAGAAGATTGGATGAGAAGTTGTCAATGGCGACGAATCGCGCAAAAAGCACATTTCTCGGAGTTCATCTATTAAAATATTTCATATTAGATATAAAAGAAATTGCAGAAGTTCAAGTTTGTTGCGTTACAGGAAACGAATCAAGAGTAAATTTTGAACTTGGATGGGTTGATATGGTTGCTTCTGACAACTACGATTTTACAATATTTGAGATGTTGAGGTTGCTGTTACCAGATATTAATTTTTTAAGGGGAGATGCTCTTGAATTAGTGGTTGAGATTAACGGAAAAAATATGTTGGTAATACATGGGCACCAATTAGGCAGAATGACTTCAAATGATACAGGAAAAGTCATAGCAAAATATAGTGCAAGGGGAGTTATAATTGATTTAATTATTTGTGGACACCTTCATGAAACTATGATTCGGGATAATATCTGTCGTTCGGCCAGTCTTGTTGGGAGTAATGCCTACTCAGAAAACGCTTTAAATTTAAGTGGAACAGCCGCTCAGAACATATATTGCTTTACAGATGATGGGAGGCATGATGTAAGGATTGATTTACAGGAAACAAAAGGGTGGGATGGTTATAATATAAAAGAAGAATTATTTGCTTATAATGCAAAAAGCGCACAAAAAACACATAAAAAAGAAACAATATTCAAAATAATTATTTAATATTGTATCATATTTGTTATTTAGTAATTAGTTAGTTGATAAAGGGAGTAGAATTTTAAAGGGGTTCTGCTCCTTTTTTTTATAGTTTACGTCAAAACTAACGAAAAATCAACGAAATGTTAGTAACTAAAACACCATAAAAAACAAAAAACTTCCATTTGCTAGGTTAAAAATAAATGTAAAATAGTTTGTAGATGTTAAAAACTATTGTATATTTGTACTATTATTAATTAAAACAAAAGAAAATGAAAAAAATACCAGTTGAATTTAATGTAGATATAAGAATATGGAAAGACAATAAAAAAGAAATTTTATCTTATTCGGTTGATAATCAAAATTATGCAGACATATCTTACAATCCTAAAGACAAACATACTGTAAACATATTAGTTTATGATAAAAATTTGTCTAAACTTAATAAATTTTCAAACGAAATATATAATATTGAAACAGGAGAAAATTATTCTCCAAAAGAATTTGTTTGCTCTTACAATATGTTTGGATATAAAATTAGATAATAACTAACAAATAAAACTAAATAAAATGAAAATAGACGTAAGAACACCTCAAAGCATTTATATTACAATAGGAAGAAAAACTTTTTATATTGATGATTCTACAAATGAATCAATAATGGAACTTTTAGAAGATGAAAGATATTGTAATAACTGCGGATCAAAACTTGGAATAGATTGTGGAGATGCAGAACCAGATTATAATGAAAACTTTTGTAGCAAAGGTTGCTATAAAGAAAATAAAAACAAAAACAATGTATAAAATAACTCACAAGAAAACAGGATTCATTCATTACTTTAATTCAAAAGAAACTGCAAATTTTGTAAATAAAAACGGTTCTAACAATTACAAAGTAGAAGAAATTAAAAGTTTTGATTTTAGCAACTTTATTTCTTTTATAGCTTTTTTAATTATGATGGTTACAATTACTTTATGTTTTATTTATTATGCAACCAATTAAAATGGAAGAGAAATTAAAACAAGCAAGATTTGCTCTAATGACTATGTTTGAAGTATTAGAAAAAGATATTCTATATATGAATAGTAGAAAACAGCCAATAGTTCATGCAAGAATGTTTTATAATTACTATTTATGGAAAAAATTTAAAGTACCTCACAACCATATTAAAAACTATATTGAGGGAATGCATCATGCAACAAGTATTTATTTAAAAAACAAATTAGAAACTGAAATGAAACAATATGATTCAGTTGCTATGGAATGGCAAACATTTTTGTTTTTTGCAGATTATAAAGAGTGGAAACAACAGCCGAGCATCAAAGAGATGCAAAGCAAATATATAATATAAATAAAAAAAACTATGAAAGGAATTTTAGCTACAGGAAACACCGAAACAAAAAGAGAAATAGTTCCAAGTGGAACTCATGTTGCAAGATGCTACTCTATGATTCATATTGGAACAGTAGAATGGGAATATCAAGGAGAAAAGAAATACTCAAATAAAATAAGAGTTACTTTTGAACTTCCATTTGAGATGAGAGATTTTGGAGGGGATGAAAAGCCAATGGTTATAAGTAAAGAATATACTCTTTCTTTACATGAAAAATCTAATTTAAGAAGAGATTTAGAGGGATGGAGAGGAAAGTCTTTTGATAATAAAGAATTAGCTCATTTTGATATAACAAACTTAATAAGTAAAGAATGTAATATCTCTATTATCCATAAAACTTCTAAAAGTGGAAATGAATTTGCTCAAATAGGGAGCATCTCAGGAATATCAAAAGGAACTAATTGTCCTGATCAAATTAATAAATCTTTTATCTTTAATTATGAGGATAATTTTAATGAAGAATGGTTAGAACAACAACCAGATTGGATTCAAGATCAGATTAAAAATACTGATGAATATAAAAACAAAATGAATCAAAAGAAGTTTCAAGACACTCCAACTGATGATATGCCATTTTAATGAATCCAGTAAGTAAAGCTCTTGAAATAGTTAAAGAAATTACTGGTAACGTATATTCTCAGAATATATTATTAGAAGTAATGACTCACAATTTAACATCAAAAGAAATAGAAATATTATTTAATAAATTAAAATTATGCTCAGAGGATTTGAAAAACTAACAGATGAATTAACGGATGATGAACTTAAAAAAGTTCCATCAATTGTTAAAGGTATTGGAAAACGTATTGGAAAACAAAATGCAGTAACTTCTAATATTATTTGCAAGAAAATGAATTTGATTGGAGTTAGATTGAGAAAGATAATACACTTTATTAGAGTAAACAATTTACTTTATGGGTTGTGTTCTAATTCTAAAGGTTATTATGTTGCAAAGAATATTAAAGAACTTGAGGATAATAATAAGAGTTTACAACAAAGAATTACATCTCAAATAGAAATATTAAACGCTCTTGAAAAGCAAACAATAATGTTTGGAGGAACTGGAGAACAAACTGATTTTGAATGAATATAAAAAGAATCCAGAAAAGTAAAAATTATTCTATAATATCAAATGAGATATTGAGAAGAAAAGATTTAAGCTTAAAGGCAAAAGGATTGATGAGTTTAATATTATCTTTACCAGATTCATGGGAATTAACAGTAAACGGATTGGTTGCTATAGTAAAAGAGTCAAAGAACACTATTTACTCAGTTTTAAAGGAACTTAATGGTTTTGGATATGTAGAACGTAACAGAGTAACTAATCTTAGTGGAAAGGTTGTTAAATGGGAACTTCTTGTTTATGAAGAACCACTTACCAAAAAACCACAACTTAAAAAACCAGATGTGGAAAACTGCACACAAATAAGTACTGATACTAAAATAACTACTAATATAAATAAGATATATTGGATTGATGAAATTAAAGACTTAAATTATCCAAAAGAAATGAAAGAAGATTTTATAGAATATTGGAGTGAAGAATCAAAGACTGGTAAAACAAGACAATCAATGCAAAAAACTTGGAACACTGAAAGAAGATTAAAAACTTGGTCTAAGAATGATAACAAATGGAACAATAAAAAAACATCAAAAATAGATGCTCAAATAGATTCTTATGTTGGAGCATTAAATTTATTAGAAAAGAAATATGAAAACAGTTAATAGTTTAAGTGGAGGTAAAACTTCAAGTTATATTGCAGTAAATTATCCTGCTGATTATAATGTATTTTCTTTAGTTAGAACAAATGATAAAAATTGTCTTTATCCTGATAAAAAATTAAGGCAAGTGGTTAGTGATAAAATAGGATGTGAATTTGTAGGAACAACAGAGCAAGATAATATCATAAGAATAATGTTAGATTTATCTGAAAAAATTGATGTTACTTGGGTAACTGGGAGGCCCTTTGAGGATATCATAAACGGAGGAGCAAATAAAAATAAAGGAAAAAATGGAGCTCACTATTTACCAAATATGATGGTTAGATATTGCACAACACACTTAAAAATGAATCCTATTTTTGAATGGTGGCAAAGAGAATTAAATGAAATAGTAGAGATGAGAATAGGTTTTAGAAAAGGAGAGGAGAAAAGAGCAAATAGATTAATAGATAAACTTAATAATGGAGTTGATGAGATGAAAAGAATTGTTGGAAAGAGGGGAACTCAAAACAAATGGGGAATGATAGGATGGAGAAAACCTAAATTTCCTTTAATTGATGATGGAATAAAAGCCATAGATATTGATAAGTATTGGAAACAAAATAAATGGGTAGGTTTTGAGAAAGGATATTATAATAATTGTGTAGGATGTTTTCATAGAAGCCCTTTATTTCTTAATAAGATGGCTCAGGAACATAAAAACAAAATGGAATGGTTTGTTAAAATGGAGGAACAAAACAAACCCAATACATTTATAAAAGGAATAACATATAAAGAAATTATGAATTGGAATATGCAAACAGAATTATCTTTTGATGATTTTGATGATTGTGATTCTGGTTATTGTGGATTATGAAAGAACTAACTAAAATAATAGATATGAAAAAAGAAGAAACTGTACCATATGAAATTTTACAAATTGCATTAAACATTAACAAATCTAATTTAGAAAAGATATATTGGCAAGAAACTTTTATAGAATATATAAAAGAAAATAATATAAACTTATATAATAAAGTAGTAAAATATACAAATGATTTAGAATATAATGATTATTTTACTGAAGAAGAAAAGAAATAAATAAATATATATGAAAGAACTAACTAAAAAATGTATAGGACTAATATCAAACACCTTAGTTCAATTAGGACAAACTAAAACGGATAAGGATATTCTTATTCTTGCTTCAACACTTGCAGAGGACTTGATGAGAGATTTTGGAAACATGAGTTGGAATGATGTTGAGGAGGCTTTCCGTTCAGGAATAAGAGGGGAACGTTTTTTAGTGAATGTTCAAACATATTACATTTGGCTCAGAGCTCAGAAGAAATTGATTGATGAAGATATATGGAAAAAGAACAATCAAGTAACTTACAGACCAGATAAAAGATTAGTTTACAGAAGTAGGAAAGGAACAGGATTATTAACTATTAAAAAACTATTATGATTGAAGGACTATTTGGAAGTATAAACGACCCAAGAGATGAAAAGGATGTAGTAGAACACTACTGTAAGAATTGTGGAATGGAAGAGGTTGAAGAGAAAGGCAATGTTTGTGATGAGTGTTATGAAACTTATTATTGCACTTGTGGCAAGTATAAGAAAGATGAAGATGAAGATTTATGTAAAGCATGTTTACTATGAGAAAGCCACACAAACAAATAAAGATTCATTCTCAACTACATAGATTTTTAAATGAAGAGGGATTGAGTAATGTAATGATTGCAGACTTTTTAAATATATCAACCGTTACTTTAAAAAAACAAATGATGAATCCAAAACAACTAAGAGTTCAAAACATATTTGATATTTGTAATTATACTGATGTAAGTTTTGATTTTGTTATTTCTTTAATTGAAGATAATTAACAATTTAATGTTTACAACTTTAATAACAAAAGAAACATATTTAAAAATTATTTATAATTTTGTAAAATGAGAAATATAAAAAGTATATTGTCAATATTTGGAAACACTATTAATATTTTATTGATGTTGCCAATAGTTACTTTTGTTTATATAATTAAAATTTTAGTTGATACAGTTGAAAGCTTTTGGAAAAATAATTAAAGGAAAGATTGTCTTTGATGATAGGGCAAAATTCTTAAATGATATATCTAAATTTGATGATGATATTAAAATTGTTATTGAAGTAAGAGAAGCAAAAGATATTAGAACAAACGCTCAGAACAGATTGTGGTGGAAATGGATTGAAATAATATCGGATGAATTAGGTTATGAAGATAAACAAGAGATTCATAATATACTTAAATATAAGTTCCTATTAAAAGAAGAGATGATTGATGGAGAACTTCATCAAGGATTAAAGAGTACAACTACACTAACTAAGGAAGAGTTCGGTAAATTAACTCAGGATGTTTTCTATTGGGCAAACGATACATTTAATATAAACCTTCCGAATGAGTGAGTCAAGATTACAAAGTGAGGTTATAAAGTATATTCAATTACAATACCCTAAGGCTCGTTACTGTGCATCTCTTGGAGGTATAAGAACATCAATGACTCAAGCTATAATGGCTAAAAGAACTGGATATGTTAAAGGGTTTCCAGATTTATTTATATATGAAGCTAGGAATGGTTATTATGGATTAGCTTTAGAAATTAAAACAATAAAAGGAAGAGCTACAAAGGAACAAAAGGAATGGATTGAAGCATTAAACGAAAGAGGTTATAAAGCTGAGGTTGTTAAAGGACTACCAGATATATTAAACTTGATAGATAGTTATATGAATGAAAAAGATTAGTGACAAACAAAAGAAAGAGAAGAGATTGTTATCTATTATTTATAACGAACTCTCAGAAGAGCGTGGTCATTATTGTACTGGATGCGGAAAGACTGGTAACTTATCTCACAGCCACTTAATCCCCAGATCAAGAAGAAAAGATTTGGTAACAGACAAAAGAAATATAACGTACCATTGTTTAAGTATTGGGAATCATAAAGGATGTCATGAGATGTGGGAAAGTAAAGAGAGAACAAAACTATTAGACTACTGCAAGAATATGGAATACATATTAGAAGTAGACACTGAATATTATTTTTTAATAACTGAGTAATGTCAAAGAAAAGAAAGTTGAATAGCAAGAATCCTAAATACAATAAGGAACTAAAAGAAAAGGAATGGAGCAAAAGAATATTAGTTAAAGAAACAAAAGGAATTAAAGTGTATCATTGCTGGGAATAAATATATGAATCTAATTACAACACAATGGGCATCCACTAACTTACCAAAGGAACATAGATATATAATATTGAATGATGGTAAATCATCAGCTATTTATAAAAGATATTTATATATAATATATATAAGAGTTTCTAAAACCTATACTAACAATGAAGGGCACATAAAAGTATTTAATAAATATAACAAATTAATAAATGGAAATAATATTGGCAGTTGAATTAATAATGATATTCTTAGTTGGGATGTTGTGTGGAATATATATTGCTACTCAATTAGAAAAGGATATTAATAAAAGAATAAACAAATGAAATACAATAACATCAAAGGAATATTAAAGAAACAAATAGATAACAATGTTAAAACATTCTGGACCTTTAATGAAGATGAGAAAGAGTTTACTCAGATATATAAGAGCTACACTAATGAATTAAAGATATACACACCTAAACAACTATTAGATTACTTATATGCCTACACTTCCTAAAGGTAAACAAAGGCCATGGATGCCAGTTAAAACTAATCATATGCGAGATGTAGATAACTCTTCATTCTATAACTCAAGAAGATGGCGTTCTATTAGTAAAACATTTAGAAAAAGGAATCCATTGTGTGTACAGTGCACCAGAGATGGGAACGGGCCAGTTGCTTCTCAGTGTGTGGACCATATAAAACCTATATCAATGTATGGAATGGGAGTTGCAACAGATATAAAGAACTTACAAGCGTTATGTTTAAAATGTCATGCTAAGAAATCTGGCCGCGAAAGTTCTGAGATGAGGAACACTAAGGTATATAATAGAAAAAAATAAAAAATAAATAAAAATATTGTGGTAGGGGGGTATAAAATCTTTAAAAGGTTCTTTCTGTACAT
>Ga0209337_1001111_pt1 | contig 20787 bp, 29 predicted proteins | sample LinPmetageLP53_FD_184044 | JGI IMG/M metagenome (GOLD analysis project Ga0209337, IMG submission 184044) | Marine viral communities from the Pacific Ocean - LP-53 (SPAdes) (version 2) | ecosystem: Environmental > Aquatic > Marine > Oceanic | place: Pacific Ocean | collected 2010-02-08 | reverse complement strand
TTTGGATTGAAACCCTACTAACTTCATAAAGTCTACAGAAGTATTCAGTTGAAGCTGTACATTTTCCATTCATATTACATAATGCTGTTATCTCTGCATATAGAAGTTTAGAATTTGGGGTGAGCTTTTTGTTGTATCTAACCTCAGCAGGAATAACAGCATAGTAATTTGGTTTCTCCATTAAATAATATTAATTGTATAGTGATAATTTTCAAGGGCTAACTTAACATTTTTTAATTGATTAGTAAAATCAAAGAAGGAAGTTTTTATAAAACATTTAACTTCTCCACTTTTTACTTCTAGTAAAACATCTGATTCTAAGGCTTCAATCACTCCACTTTGTAACAAATGATTTTTCATAAAGTCTTTGTCTAAGAATATTTCTTTAGCACCATCAATATCTTTGTAGGCTCTATAAATCTTTTCAAATGCAGTTCTATAAATAATACAATGTTTAAAGTTCTTCTTATGTTTATTCTCATAATGATAAGTTATTGCCCTATCTCTATTAAGAACCTTAGCAATTACCCTTCTATTTATGTCTTCTTCAGTCAATCCTATGTACCCTGCAATAGAACGACATACTTGTAATTCCCTTTTTCTTCCCCTTAATGCAAGAGAGCCTTCAGGAAACCCCATTACTCTAGTAGTGAGGCTGCATATAGCTTTAAAGTTTAGTTCTTCACTCATTAGAATGGTACATTATCAGTCTTAGATACTGTTTCTTCACCTAGTTTAGCTATGAACCATCCATCTATATTATGATAGTATTTACCATTAAATTCTCTTGATGATAAATTAATTGAAACACTAACCTCTGAGCCTTCCTCAATATCTTTAAGGCTCTTGACTTTATCACCAAAGAAACTAATGACTACCTCTTTATTGTAGTCTGTTCCTGATTGCTCTATTAAAATAGATTGTTTCTCCCAGGGCTTCCCTGCTTTAGATGTTCCTGCTTCTACTTGTAATTTCGTTACTAGTTTTCCTATAATTTTCATATCTATTTATTTATTTAATTATTAAAATGTGCCATCACCATAATCTTGACCTTTTTGGTGTCGGTGTGGCTCTTGATTATTACTCTTTTTAAAATCTTCTGCTTCATCTTCACCAAATACTCCAAGTTCATAGAATCCTGTTAGTTTTAGAACTGCACGACTCATAGCTCGTTTCTCTGCCATTTCCATAACATACCAGGTGTTGCAGTTACCATCTTTAAATCCACCTTTTAAAGCTGAACCAAATGTCTGTATAAAAGCTCCTTCTTTTCTTGCATTAGCTTTTACTACACAAAAGTCTTTCTCACAATTTATGACATCATAGTCAATAGTGATTCCTTCTTGCGCTTGGATTTTATCAATCCCTGACCTACATATTATAATGTAGTGCTGATGTTTAAAGACATCATCTTTTGTAAGGTTGTACTTTATGTACTTTTCCTTTAATACTTCTGTTTTCATATCTAATTTGTTAGTTAATAATTGTGTTAAAAATACAAAATTTATTTATCTTGTATATGTTTTATGACTTGTTCTTTAATATATTTAACTTGCTCTGTATCAATCCAATTCAGAAAGTCATAAGCATCAAAGCAGACTTGGAAGTCTTTCCCATATTCATCTATTCCTCTAAGGTATAGCTCTCCATCACAACATTGGAAAGTGTTTAGGCTATTCATTGCCTTATGTATTAATTCATCTTCAGCTCTATTGCAACTGCATTCTTTTTTTGTCATTATTTTAAATTTAAGATTAAAGCTCTTTTATTTATTTTATATGCTTCTTTGTATTGCTTGAGCTTTTTAGCAATAACTTTATTCTGTTCTTTGTTGTAATGAAATGAGCCTGGCTTTTCAATCTCATAAGTATAACACTCATCAAGATTAAGTTTTGTCAAAGTACATATGTCTTCAAAGGCTGCATCTATTTGATTCTGAGTTCCAAAAATCCTGACTGCTGAACTGATAGATTTTACATCATTTGAGAAACAATAAAGTTGGCTATCCCATTTTGAGAACATCTTGTATTCTCCATTAGGATAAAAGTAGTAGTCTTCGCATTTTAATTCCATTAGTAGTTAAGGTTTAGGTGTAGCAATACTGAAGCTACTGTTAATACTGTAAGCCCTATGCAAGTTAAGTAAAACTTTTTATCACTTATTTTACTTTCTTCAATAACCTCATAGTCATCAAGATTAATGAATTGCTTTCTAGCATTTTTAGAGTGTAAGAACTCTGAAACTTGTTTACTATTCATTTCAAATGAATGTCCATAGTGTTTGTTTCTAATTTTCATTTTGTTTGTTTTTAGTGGGGGTTTTTACACCCCCTGATTATTATATTACCTCCTCCGTTTGTGTGATTTTTGTTATCTCTAAAGTTTTAGCGTATGCTGCCCAATAATCTGAATAGTATTTCATTTGGCTTTCATCATAATAATTATGCTTATCCCCTCGCTTATCCCAAATCCCTTCTTGTCTTACAAATTCAGCAGCTTCAGTTAATGTATTAAAATCTTGACTGCTAAATGTTTTGCATTTAGGTGTTACTCTGTAAAATTCTCTTGTTTTCATTTTGTTTGTTTTTAGTGGGGGTTTTTACACCCCCTGATTATTATTTTATTTTGTTGTTTTAATTATTATATTATAATTGTACATATCTATCTATTACTGCATCATACTCTCTCTCTGCTTGAGTTGAGTAGTTGAAATCTTTACTTGTTAGCATTCCAAATTCAACCTTACCTATTAAAGAGTGCTTTTCTAATCCTGTTAAACTATCATCTTTTCTAATTTCTAGTATTAATTTTTGTGTTTGTGTTGTTTGTGTTTTCATTTTCTTTTTTTTAGTTATTAAATTATTATAGTTCTTCTATAAGTTTTCTCCTAATTCTTGATTTTCAGCAACACTTGTTCCTAAAATATCATAACCATCTTCAAATTCAGTTAAGTATTTGCTTTCTACATCATTAATGGTTAATCCTTCTTTTTCAATTTTCTTTGCATCTTCTTCTGATACTAAATGCCATTCTGTATTTAGGACAAGAGTTTCATGCTTTACTAATATTGTTTTTTGTGTTGTTGTTTTCATACTGCAAATATACAAGCTTTTTTTAATTCACACAATTATTTACAACTTTATTTACAAAGTTATTAACAATTAAGGTGTTTGTATCTAGCAGCGACTTTAGGTGCTGTCTAGTATATAGGTATCAAAAAGGTGTGAAAGTGCCTAAAATGGCTATACGGTACTACAAATTGAGCAATATTAGAGCTACTATAATAAGCAGATATATTGTAAAGACTTTCCAAGTGATGTCTTTCTTCATAATGGCATTAAGAGATTGATAGGTAGCTGTCCGTTGTTTAAGACTACAGCGCAGCCAACAGCAGGACGTTTACCATACTTAGCGTACGCCATCGCATAAGACTTATGATTAATCCCACAGCCTACCTGAGTTCCATAGATTCTGAACTTCTTGCCGACATAATGCTCAGTATAGCATTGCGTATGTAAATGTCCTTGCACAGTATTCATCATATCAGCTCTACATTTAGTCCTAGCTGTTCCACCCTCTCCGTGTATATATTGTACCTCATCTTGCTCAAAGCGTTCTACAAAATCCCAGTTTGGGGTTTGCAATACTTCTTTGTAAGACTTAATCCATTTAGAAGGGATTGAAGAAGTCTGTGCTTTACGCATAATAATACGGTCATGATTTCCAATTATAACTTTTGTACCTACATCATCAAAGGCTTGATACCATTTTGATATTTTCTGAATAGCTAATTCTAGCTCATCTAAGCCACCTAATCCATCGGCTGAAGCCTCATGGTAGCTAGAGTAGTGATTGTCGATTACGTCCCCTATAAAGACTACTGAGGTGCAATTAAAGGTTTCATATTGTTCTAAGCACCAATCAAGGTAGCCATCAAGACAGAACGGTTCATGAAGGTCACCGATAACTAGGACATTCCTAGCTTCGGTTTCCCTCATTTTTTCTATTGCCACTATTTCATGTGGCTTTAATCTGTATCTATTATTTTTTAATGTCGGCAATTCCTTGACCTAAAATTAATACACACGCTGTTTGCCATACTGTCTCAGCAACATCAGCTCCCCATCCAAATTTAGTCATTAAGATAGGTACGATTATTCCTGTCAATCCGTAAACGAACTTACGACTATTAAGAATCTTGTTCATTAAAACATTTGTTATCCAATTTTTCATCTCTATTTATTTTTTAAATTATTATTAAAGTTTATAAGATAGTCCTACATTAAAAGAGCCTTCTCCATCTGTTCTTGTATAGTTTGGTTCTACATAAAGTTCACCCCAAACATTTACAGACATTCCAACTCCTAGAGTCATATTGTCTGCTGCATCTTCAGTAGGTGCTTGAACTGATAAATACATATCATTAGTCAGAGCATATCTACCAACAAAATCATAGTCATCACCATTCTTTTGAAGCCCTACTAAGACATCTTCATTTACTTGATAACCTAATCCTACATTATTAGTGAAGCTATCTGCATTCCAACTATTACCATCTTCTGGTGTGTTGATATTACTCATTACTCTGAATTGTGCCGAAGCACTTAAACAAAATAATGCTACTACTGTTATTAAAATTATTTTTTTCATCTTATCTATTTTTGATTATTAAATTAATATTTGTTCCGCCTAAATTAATTATTTCTTTCATCAGTAAATCCATTGCCAAAGTTGAATTATAAACAATATTGTGTTGAGAGCCTTGACCTAACAAGATACATCCCCTTGTGTCTTTAGCGGAATTTCCCCGATGGAATAATATCCAATCTCGGTTAGGTACATCTTGAACTAGAAGGTGCAAGTAATCTCTACTAGCTGATTCTCTTGCTGTTCTTAATCTTACCTTATACTCACCTTCAGGAATACAAGATATACTTCTTTGATTATCTTTATATGGCAACTCTAAAGTATCACACATTCTTTCTCCGTTTAGGAATAATTCTCCTAAAGTTGATTCCTCACTAAATGTATCTCTTATGATAAGAAGATTGATTTGATTCAAATCAGATGGAATAGGTTGCGTATATTTTAACTCCCTTAACTTCTTTAATAAACTTTTTAAGCACTTTATCATCTCTTATAGCTTCTGGTTTATACTTGGGGTTGGTACTATTAAGTTTGCGTTTCTTAGGCATTATCTATTTTTTTTATGAAACCACCATTTGTCTAAAGTATAGACTATTGAAATTACTAATAAGAGTATCTTTAATAAGACTTCTAAGTTAGTGAATGTTGTTATGCTTAGAATCACGCTGTTCACTCCTAGAACTTCTCCTATTTCCTTTGTTATCTGTTTTAATGGCATCTTTTAAATATGTCTTTAATTTAGTTATGTTTTTGGGTTTTGTCTTGTAGTGTTTCTTCATTAATCTAAAAAGTTCCTTAATGTAAGTCTAGTTCCTTGTCTTGGTGTTTCAAGATTCATTCCGTTGTAATAGTTTTCAGTTGATGCGCTGACATCACTCCCACTAGATGTACTATAGGCAGGGAATGAAGCTGTATTGTTTCTTATATAATCTATCATACGTTCTCGGTAGTAACTAGCTGTATTTAAAATTTCTTCTCTTAAATGTTGAGATTCTTCCGTAGATAAGCTAGTCCCAGTTTCTGAGGTTTTGCTGTAAATGTTCCCGTTCTCCACTTTGAAACGGAGGTATGGGATGGCATGATAAAGACTATAGCCAGGAAGCATATCGCCAATGTAATCATCTACTAAAGTCTTGTCTGCTCCTGCTAAAGTTCCTGCTACAATTTCGTCTTTAAGATGTTGTGTTAAATCCGTTCCAAGTGCAGTTTCTACATAGAGCTTCTGAGCTTCACGCACAAACGGGAGCAATATCTTATCATCTACATTAAGATTAATTGCTGTAGAGTCTTTTAATTTTGCTTCACTTATGAAAAGTACATATCCTGTAGGCATAGTTATCTAGGGTTTAAAAATCCGTTATTTTTCATTCTCTTTGGTGCTTTTGCTACTAAGCCGCTATTTCTTCTTAATGTAAACCCTTCACTTAGAGCTTTTACATCTGATATTATCTGTTTACTATTTATATTGGATTTAGCATTTCTTAATGATGTTTTATACACAATTCTACTGAAGTAATGATGGCAGTTTCCGCCGCCCTTGTACAGCCAAATTGAGTATGTTGCAGCTCCTCTCGGTCCCCATCCTGGATTTACAGCTCTTCTTGTTAATTGCAACAAATCTTCTTTTCTATATATTTTTTTAGCTGAAGTCATTAATTTACAAAATTCTCTTGTTTCTCCTTTTTGACTCAAAGCAGTATCTTTAGTATAAACATATCTTACTTTATAATAGTCATTATAAGAATCATTTACACCATCTTGCTTACTTCTATCATTTGGTCTTGCTGTTCCTGTTGATGCTAGTTCTGTTTTATTATTAGCCAAATTATTAAGAGCAGCTTCAAAGTCAAAATCTTCATGCTCATCATTTACATTTTCTTCATCAACTATTTCCCAATCTTCAGGGATATCTTCACCGAACTCATCAATAAAAGATTCTAGCTCTGTTTTTTCTGTTTTACTAAAATCTATTGTTTCATCACTTACTACTGCTTCACCATCTAAAGGCTCTAATCCAAGTTCTTCTCTTATTTCGTCTTGAGTCATAACTTCTCTGATAGTCTTAGAATCAAACTGAACTGTAATAGGTTTAAGCTGTATAAACTCTACAGGCATATCCATATTATTGATTTGGAATATCTTTCTTAGCTGTTTAATCAATTGGTCTTGGAAGGGTTTAATTACGGTGTTTAAAAAGAAATTGGCAGCGTTTATAATTTCGTCAGTATTTGAACTGAAGCCATTAGCTGTATCAATACCCATAAGCGTCTTAGACGTCACACGATGCCCTGAAAGGATGTTCGAAGTGAGTAGTTCTTGGAGTGCCAAATACTGTTTATCCAAATCTGAAGGTGTTATTGCTTGTATTTCAGGAGTCCTTGTTTTATCATCTGAGAAAGTCAAGATGAATTTTCCTGCATTGTTTTGTCCTGTGAATTTAGCTGCTAGGCTTTGTTCTATTTCATTTCTTTCTTCTGCTGTCGGTATTCCATTACTGAAGTTCACCATAAAGCTCCCAGAAAATCCACTAGATATTGCGTTGAGATGATACTCAGATATACGAGCATCGATAAGTGCCCAATTTGAGCAACTAACATAATCTGGCGTGTAATACGAGTTCATATTAGGACTATAAAGACCTGAATACATAATCTGATTAGCTGAAGTCCTGTCATTAGCATTAAAAGCAGGAACATAGTAAGGTTTGTTCTGTCTAGTGTTAGTCCAATCTGAGCTTATGTAATATCCTGGAGTCTTTCCAAATTCATCAGGTCTAGCACAGCGTAATTTAGAAACATCAATATGATAGACTTCCGCTATTTGAGTCCTGTCCTTTGACCATACTAAATTCAAAGCGAACCCGCCCTGAAGTTTAAAGTCAAAAGATAGTTTCTTTATAACCTCGTGTAGGCTTTCATTAGAGTTAGCTCTATTCATAAAGTTCTGAAGTTTAACTCTAGCTTCTTCATCTCTATCTTCTTCATCTGAAATTATAAGGTCTTCCCCTGCAATCATCTCTGCACTAGAATTTACAATAGCGGCTGTTATTGAACTAGAGTAATACAAGTCTATAAGGAACTGAGGGTATAGGTTTCTCCAATCTTCTGTTCCGTATTCTATCCAATCCCTACCTCTTACTTCTGCAACGATTGGTGCTGTACTCGTTTCCAGATTGATGTTAATAATGTTGTCTTTCATAATTTATTGTCCGTAGTAAATATAATTATCTGAGCTTGGTTCTTGTCGTTGCGTGTATTGTACCTGCTGAGTTCCATCTTTTTCTGATACATACATCTTTCCTTTAGTTACTAATCCTTGTACTACACCATTATAAGGTGATACAGGCAATACATCTGTTTCAGTTGATGGTGCTTTTCCAAGTGATACAGATACAGTAGCTACCCAACTAACTTCATAGGCTTCATATTTCCAATATCCTGCTGGTAAGAATTTTATTTTTCCTGCATACATATCAGGAGCAGCATTATAAAGAAAAATTAAACTTGTATACCTATTGTTTATAGTCTCTGCAAAAGCATAAGCATAAACTATTGACTTATCCATATCATTAGTAAACTTTAACAAGTGCCTTATCTGAGTAGAAGCAACAGCAGTATCAATTCTATTATCTTCAGTTTGTATGAACGCTATAAAGTTTGTTTCTGTAATTGCTTGTATCATCTATAATGTAATAGAAAAACTCTGTTTTTATTTGGTTATGTAAAGAAAAGAGCGACATAAAGCCGCTCTAATCAAGAAATATATGAAAACCTACTAATTAAATTAAGATGTTATAATTGTTCCCATTGTGAATGCTGCATTGTCAAACGGGTCTGTCGTATAGTCAGCCACCATTGGGAATGGTTCTGTTTCCATTCCGTCAAATGTAAGAGTATATCCGTTTTTATCCCCCCATGCTGCGCCAGAATCCATTGTTCCTGCATTAAGTTCCATTCCATTAGTTACTCCTAAGCCTATTATAACATCATGTCCATTTGCAAGTTGTTGGTTTAGCTGAGCAAAAATAACCGTTTTTGTAGAGCCTAAGAGCTTGATTTGGTTTTGGTCTTCTTTGGTTAGTCGGTTAAATAATACCTGAGCCGTTGGAGTGTAGTAAATCGTTCCGTTCTCCCTAGAGCCGACTATTGTATCTGTAACAGAAGCTACACCTAAAGGCATAGAATATCTATAAAGAACATCTGTCCCCATTTCAATATCTGTTATTTCACCTGATGAGTGAACTAATCCTACTGTTTCAATAGGTGCAGTAAATTGGTCATAAACTCCAAAGTAAATGAATTTTATTCCGCCTGATATTCGATTACAATCGAGTCCCCTTCCTTTCGTTAGTGCTGTACATGCCATTTTATTTTATTTTTAAGGGTTAAAAGTTGGAGGGCTTTGACACCCTCCTTCTTTAGTTTATTATGATTGTCTTACGATATCAGCTCCAATTCCTGATTGAACTCCTCCTGAATAACGAGCTACCATACGCATATTATCACTTCCGTCCAAATTAGCCATGTCAAGTAAATCGATTCTAGCAGCGTCTGAAAGCAAATCCGTCCCGAAGAACAAGTTTGACTTCTGAGCAATTACGACTTCATTATTAACCATTCCAGGGCATACTGCTATTTTTATCCCGTTGAATAATGGTGCATAGTCGCCTTGCATATTGTAAGCATTTACATATCCTAAAGTAGATACTGCTGAAATATAGAATGAATAAGTTGCTGGACTCATATAGATATGCAAGTCTTCTTTTCTTATTACTGCTGCTGGAATAACTCCTACTGCATCCGTTAAGTTAGTAATAATATTAGCTGCTGTATAAGGTACTGCTCCTGCATCTTGAACAACTGTTGCATCTTGTGCTGCTAATAGTAATCCTGTACCTGCAGTACAAAACCCTTCAAACTGTCCAGTTTTAGCTTTTTGTCCCCCCCATATAGAGAATTCAGTTGCATCTGCTATTACTTGTCCAAGATATGAAATTACATAGTCAGTAAAAGATGCTGGTGGTGGCGCTCCTGCTCCTGCTCTCATTTCTAACGCTTCCCAAGAACTCAAAAGATTACTCTTGCAAATTTGCATGTTTATTTGTAGATTTTGTGGCTCAAGAATTTTCTCGTTTAATGTTAATTCTGCTCCAGCTGAGAAATCGCATGTTGCGTCCACAACCGCATCTGCAGATGTGAGGGTCTGTATGTTACTTTTGAACTTAACGTTCTCTATCATTGTTAGATACTCAAGTGATGTCGCTTGTTTTAAAGCGGCGCTGATGTAGAATCCCGCTGCCTTTCCCGCAAAATTACTGTTTACTACTGGTTGACTTGCTGCCATAATTTTTGTGCCTAGTTTTTTTAGGGCTTTTATTAATTTTTATTTATTTAAGTCGTATATAAATTTCTCTTGACTAGACATTTTTCTGTAGTCTTTTCTGCTTACAGGCTGTCTTTCAGAGCTAAATTTATTTGTATTTATTGGAGCATCAGCAGGACTTTCTGCTAATTCCATTTTAAGTTTTTCGTTCTCAGCTTTTAATTCTTCAATCTCTGCTGAAAATTCTACTGTTTCTTTAGTAGTTATAGTTTTTGGATTTGTACTAGGCTCAGTTACTTCTTCAGCCATTTCTTCAACTTCATCATCACCACCATCTTTATCTCTTTTCAAGTCCGCCACAGCGTCTTCTAGGTTCTGAATACGTTTCTCCATACCCGCCCAGTCTTCAACGTCAGCTTCTTCTTTTCTGTCATCATCTTCAGGAGCTAATTCAACTGCTTCTTCTGATAAGTCTTCTTCAGTTACTTCTTCTTCTGTTTCTGATTGTAAAACCTCAGCTACAATTCCTTCTTCTTCAACTCTGAAAGAAACGCCTGTATCTAATTTATAAGTTCCTGCGGGTACAGCTATTGTCGTCCCGTCTTCGGTAAGAACTGAGATATCCACGCCTGATTCTAATTCTTCTGCTGTTGATACAAAAATAGTTCCGTCATCCGACTTTGCCTGGAATCCTAACTTAGTTTCTTTTTCAATTCCTAAAGCAAGTAATATTTTTTCTTTTAAATCCATAGTAGTTTTTTATTAATAGTGAGTTCGTATAATATAATAGAAATAAGTTCTATCCGTTTGATTTTGTGATTATTTCATTTAGAGCTTTTAGTATATCTTGACTGGTTGGCTCTTGTTCTTGCATTTGTTGAAACTTAGAAGTAAAGTAACCTTCGATTGACAGCCCTTTAATGTCGCCTGATTTCACCTTTTCCCAAAGTTCATTGTTTTCGATTTTCATCTTCACCATCCAACTGCCTTTCGGTAAACGGAATCCGTAAAGAGTAGACTTGTCCACTTTAGGGTCTTCTATAATCCAAGATTCGACAGTTAAAACTCCTGATACTCTATCTTGATGTTCTAAAGTAGCTTTGTGATGATTGTTGTTTTTTAAGAAACTATAAGCACAATTCTTTACAGTATCTTTACTGAAATAGACATAATAGTCTGAGTCGGTATCGGCATCGTATCTGTAGATATTCTTATCGGGGATAAGAGCGGGTGAAATTAATTCACGCTTGTCTTCGTTTATCTTAGCTAGAGTCAAGTTATTCTTAGCCTTAGACATATAGACCATGTTTTCTTCTATGGCTGGAGCTGATACTAGACTGATACAATCAATTGCCAACTCTTCTTCTGAAGGGTCAATAATTAATTCAACAATTTTAGTTTCCTTCATTTCTTCATAAGAGGCATTAGCTGCTTCACAGTCTTGAAGTGTTTCGTATTCACATTCTCCTGTTTCCCCCCATTTATATTTTCCGTCGTTACATTGTGTGCATGGCATATTATTAAATAGATTTAATTGATATTTATTTGATTTGTTATATTGTAGCTCTACGTCTTATGTTAGCAAGTTGGTTCTGAGAATTTGTCATGGAATCGGTCAAAACAAAAGCCTGAACAGGCTCTGGAGCTACTCCACCTGTTAAATCAAAAGCTCCTGACATCATTTGAGGAGCAGGGGTTGATGTATTAGGCGCTGAAATATTTCCACCACCACCACCACCACCACCACTACTATTTGCACCTTTTATAGCTGCTATGTTTTTTAACCCCATTGCTACGGCTGCTGCTGCTGCCACCCCACCCAAAGCAGGTCCTATAACAGGAATACCTGCTAAAGACTTGTAAGCTGCTTGTGCTGATTGATAAGTGTCAATAGTAGCCGCTGTAATTGCTAATGCTTTTCCTGCTGCCGTTTCTTCACCTGCTATTTTAGTTAAATCTCTAAATGTATTCTTAGCTAAATTTAATCTTTCATTCTCAGTCATTGCAGCCCACTCTATACGCTTTTCTGAAAGTTCCTGTAAGGATAATTCTATTGTCTTTTTCTTTTCAAAATTAATATCTTCTGCTTTAGCTAATTCTCCAAGCAACTCTATTTTCTTATTTATATGTTGCTCAAATAAACTTGTAGCTTCTGTAAGTTGCACTGTCCTCTCTTCCATTCTAGCCTTATCTTCAGCAGCCATTTCACGTTCTAAAGCATTTACTTCTGTAACAACCCTTCTTCTCATTTTAACTGAAGCAGTTTCAGTTTCTATTAGTGCAGTTCTTAATTCAGCAAGTCTTTGTTCATCTTCTGCAGAATTTTCACTTAGAGCCATTTCCTCTATCTGAATTTCCATTCTTTCTTTTGCCAACTCTAATTCTCTATTAGTAGTCTTTTCTTCAAGTTCTAGAGCTGTTTTTAAAGCGTCTAATCTTTCTTTTGCTGACTTTGTTTCGTCTTCTGCATTTAATCTAGCTTTTTCTATCTCTTGTCTAGTAGCTGCTTTCTGAACCATAAACTCCATATCTGCATCTCTTAGTTCTTGAGTTCTTTTCTTCAAAGCAACCATAGCATCCATTTCTTTGCCTATCTCAGTTGTAATTCCTGAGAAAATACCTTTCGCTACTTCTCCTGCTTCTTTGAATTTACCACTAAATACTAAAGTGATAATTTCTCCCATTCTTGAAAATCTATCAGTTAAAACATCTACAACTGCACCCACTGCTGTAAATGCTTGGCTTAATTTATCAGCACCTCTTTTAGTATTAGTAAAGTAAGATACAAGAGAGCCAATAAGAACTACAAAAGCTCCAATTCCTGTACTTATAAGTCCTGCCTTAATTGAGCCAAACATCCCCTTTGCTGTAACTGCTGCTGAAGCAAATCCTTTTTTTACTCCATTTAAGGAAACGCCCATTATCTGAAATTCTCCTGCTGCATTTGACGCATCCTTAGATACTTCGCCTATGTTTGATTTAACCTCTGCTTCTATTACTACTTTCTCTGCCATAATTTCTATACTTTTATTTCATAAATGTTAAGAGTACAACTCCAACTTATATTCATATTTGTTGCTCCTGTTACTTGGAATAACATATCATTAGTTCCGCTGAATGCCATAGCAGCAGTCCATCCTGTTACGTTTCCATAACTTCCTAAAGTTGATACTGATTGATTGTCTGCTTTTAGATAGACTATCCCTGTAACTCTTAAAAGGATTCTATCATTAACATTCCCAGCAGCAGTTCCTCCCGTTCTAACTCCTAAAACATTAGCTTCAAAGCCCTGAAAAGAGCCTGTGCTTGTATCTCTAGCTATAATTGTAGTTGCTACATCTCCATTAACAAAAAGACTTGTGGCTGTAGCATGTTTTCCATCTGCTGTAGTTCCTGTTAAAGTTATTGTTGAACTTTGAGCAGAGCCTTTTGTTACTCCACTAAACCCACCACCACCAACAACAAACTCTCCATCTCTTTCAGCTAATCCATAATTACCTACTACTGTTGCATTATTAATTCCATTTGATATTTCATTATTGCTACCTATTATAAGATTGTTTCTAGAAAGTCCTGCAACTGTATTACTTTCTCCCATTATAAGAGTGTTGGTAGTTCCTGTTTGCGTACTGTTTCCAACTCCTTTTATAAAGTTACTTAAATTTCTAAAAGCTCTGCCAAGCCCTGTACTATATTTAAAAGCACTACAAGTTCCTAAAGCCTTATTGTATGTATAGCCATATGCTTCACATTGTAACTGATTAGGTGAAACTTCATTAGTGCCATCAGTAAAGATTACAGTTCCTGTTCCTGTTGTTCTTGTAGGTTTTACTAAGTAGCCTGGTATGTAGGGTATTGTAGCCATTATGGGATAAGTATAAATTCAACAGTTGCTAAGTCGTTTGGCTTGTAGTCTATCTTGTTCACTCTAAATTCTCGGTTCTTGATTAGCACAGTATCATTAAATTTAAAAGTATTAATGATTGAAGGACTTAGATTTACTTTAATAGACATAGTTCTAGTATCAGGATTATATAACTCTTTATAATAAGGCAACCAGTATAAGTTAAATAAATTTCTAGGTGTTGAAACTCCTAATCCATTTAATAATTGACATTCTCCAAAGTTAAAGTCATTTGTATCTGTATCTACTGGGGGATTGCTGACTTCTGTAGGAATAGTAGTTAAATGGCTAAACTGTAAGAAGTTAGTTAAGTAAACTGCTCCAGAGCCATTTTGAGCATGTACATAGCAATTCACTCCTGTTGATTTGATTCCATTATTATATAAGATTCTTGGACTGTTATCAAAGGCTTCAGATTCATCATCACTCATAGCATAAATCTTAGGAACAACAATATCAGGATATTGAGACATTAATGTATCAGATAAAGTAGCTGCAAAAGGTTCTGCAATTATTTCTTCTTCACCCTCTAAGACTGTCGCTAATCCATTAGAAGCAGTAGAAGCATCAAATACTTTACTTCCATATAAATGCCCTACTGTCTTCTTGTAATATGTAAAAGGATAATCATCATCATCTTCTACAAATTTAAAGATAGTATTTTTATTTAAATCTGTTAAAGGTGTTAATTTCATTTCTGCTACATCTATTCTTTCAGTCCAATCATGTTGAATACTTCTTGAAGCTAAAGTCATATCATCTTCATCTCCACTATTAGTGTTCTGGATGAATATATCACCATAAGGCTCAAACTTAATATTGTTAGGATTATCTTCATCAGGAAGGCTAACTAAGTTGAACATAGTCATTATACCTTTTAAGAAATCCCATTGTCCTATTTCTCCTCTTAAAGCATTTAAAATTGCTGAATTAATACTTATAGAAGATTGAACAATTATTACCATACTTGGAAAAACTTGACTTTGCCTTATATCAGAAGTTGCTTTGAATTGTGCTTTCAATGTATCTCCTGTCTGCAAAATTGTCTGAAAAGTACCCAAATAAGTAGGAAAAGAAAGGGGGTCTATTATTTCTTCAGAAGTCAGCCCTTCATTTTTTATCCAACGACAGTCTGCTATCACAGACCCAACAGTTGCTTCTAGTTGGAAAGAATACACTATGTTGTATATTTCATTATTTGTAGTAGCTGTAATAGTATAAGTAGTGTCATCATAGTTTGGTGGCATTGTAGAGCCAGGAACTCCTCCTGTAGCATTTTCACTTAGTATTCTTAATTCTTTAAAAGAGCCTGTTCCAACATTAGAACCTGTAGAAGCACTATAATCCCAACTACCATTGTAATCATTCTCAGGAGTAGGCATTGTATTCCCTCCCCAGTTGAAGTCCATGTACAACTTTCCAAAGTCTGTAGTATCAAAGAAAGCAGATTCCCAAGTAAAAGGAGTTTCTTGAAATATTCTATTTATTAAATACTTTATTTGTATAAATGGTCTAAAGGTACTCTCTAAAGGTGATAATACAATTTCAGTAGGTGATTCAACAATGTATTGATGTTGCCAATCTATAAAGGGATATTTTACTGTATCATAAGCGCTCCTATATCCTGATGTACTTGGGTAGGTATATGTTATCCCTGTAATACTATCATTCCAACTATTTTGAACTTGTGTTACATTGTAATCATGAGTTAATTCTGTAAAGTCTAAATCAATAAAAGTTCTATCTTTTAAAATATCTGCTAAAGCTACTACTTCTGAATAAAGATTGACATTGTAACTTATCTCTCCATCTTTGTCATTAATATCTAGCATCTTTAAATAGCCTTTAAATAAGATAAAGCCATCTTGCTTTAAAACACATTCAGTCTTGTTATAAGGATTAAAAGCTGTATTGCCTTGTGCTGTTCTTGTTATCTCAAACATATCATCAAAGATGCGGTTGTTTCTTTTAGTAGCTGGTAGCTTAAAGGCTTTAGAATAGGATTGTACTTTCTCAGCTACATTTTTAAAGTCATCTACACTTAGACTAAGTGGGATATCTTCATCTTCATAGAGGTCGCATATTACTTGTCCATCTTCTAGTACATTATCAGCTCCTGATGGTGTTGTGCCTGTAGGTTGTATTGATATATCAGAAATAGTTACATTAGTAGCTACTGTATTATAATAGCTAACTACAAAAGTATTACTTGAAGATGTTGCTGTAAAATTAAAACTTATTGTAGAAACACTTGCTAAAGATGTTTGATTGCTTACAGGATTAGCTCCATCATAAAAGCCAACTATAAGAGAGCCCGAAGAAGTTGCAGAAACATTTAAGGTTGCTGTATAGCTTTGACCAATAGACAGATTGGAAAGTCTTTGGTATATACCTGAATAGCTAGTAGCAGCAATAGAATTAAAAACAACAGCTCCTGAAGTATTAGTTGGTAATGCGGGAGTTCCTAGTAGTGTGCTTCTAAACCGATACCATGTATTGACAATAGTTGGAGGTGCATTAGTTAAAACATCTACTGTAGGGTCACCACCACTACTTGAATCATAAGAGTTTGAATTGCTTAAATTATTAAAATAATGAGCATTAACCAGAAACTCAGTCGGGGAAGTAGAGAAGGCATTATATTGCCCTTCATAGTTTTGTGGATATACTATTAATTGAACTGACATTAGACAGCTTGTGTTCTTAATGTTTTACTCTTTTCAACTTCAAAAGTGTACTGCATTAATCTATCATTCGCTACTGTTTTTCTAGTGAAGCTAGAGGTTGTAAGTCTAGCAGGCGTTACATATTGATTAAGAGCTGCTTGAGTTCCATCTGTTTGATAGCCTTCTAATATATAAACTTCAGGACTATTTATTAGTTCTTCAAACATTACTGTATCATCTTCTATAACAAAGCCTGTATTCATTGTAATCTTTTCAGTTGCATTTACTCTAAAGGCTTTCTTACCTCCCTTAAAACTGTCTATTCTATATCTACTTTCATTCCATGTTCCTCCGAGTTGATTATATGTAGAGCCTTGTGTACTGATGCTTTTAACTGACTTCTTTGTGAATGTATAATAATCCCATGCACCCCATTGGTTTAGCCAAGTAAGTCTAATGCTTTCATATCCCTTTGTATTAGGACAGTTGACATTGATAGTATAGGTTTTAACACTTTGAAAAGCAATAGGAGTTGTAGAGTCTTTTACTTGTATTCTGTAATATCCACCCTCAATAGTTCCTGCTGTTACTAATGCTTGAAAATTAGTAGACCAATTTTGTAAGTTTCCAGGATAGCAACCAAAATACACTAATTGTTTTTTTACTCCAGCATCCCAGTTACTATATGCTCCAGAGCCATAATCTCTATCTACTATATCAGGTGTTCCTATTGGAGTTCCTGTACTATCATAGTAAGTAAAGGTTATTGTATTTACATCACTTGCAACTGATGAAGATGGTGTTAAAAATGCAAGAGTTCCATAGTCTTCTAAGTTAGCATATAGATTGACAGGTGAATTTGTTAAGAATTTTTTAGAAGCTATAACAGCTCCAGTTGGATAGAAAGTAGTTAAGTCATAACCAAACCCAGCAGGAACACTACTATAGTTTTCCTCTAGATGGTCTGTATATTTTAAATAGCCATTGAAAATTGTATATATCTCAGAATAAGAATGTGTACCTACTTGCTCTCTTACTATATTATTATCTTGATTTCCTTCTGAATCAGTAGCTCCTAAATATTCAACTGCAAATCTGATGTTCATATATTTAACAGCATTAGCATTTAAAGAAAATTTATCTATTAAGTGCAGAGGATGTCTATTGTTATCAGTTGTAAAGACTCCTTTGTATTTACTAACATTATAAGCTAGATTATCAGCTTTAACATGACTCTCAACTACATTACTAAAATCAAACATACCTACTCCTGCATTGTTAGGTGTTGTTTTAAATGTACCTACAAGCTGTCCTAGATTTGGCATTGTGCTACTTATATATACTTGAGCAATAAACTTTACTCTTAATTGATTAGCTACTGCTGTTTGATTTGCTACTGCAAAAATTATCTCTTGTCCAACAGGCAGTTGGGGGGAAAGAGGAGTCTGATTTATATCTGTAGTTGCTGACATTAGTTTATGTGTGTTATTGTTTCTTTATTTAAAGTATTTAAAATATCTTCTTTTACTGCACCTAATAAGTCTTTTCCGAATGTTTCCAATCCAAGTCCTAAAGGTCTTTGAAAGAAACTAAGGCTTTTTATTCCATCTCTTTTTATAGACCTACTTATTAAATAAGCCAAACCAGATACATACTGTCCTGTATTTTTAGACCTACCCCTGCCTGTTCCTTCAGGTTTTATTCCTCTTGCTTTTATCCATTTAGAAATTATATCTATTGGCGGGCCTTTTGACTTATACTTAAAAGGGCTTTCTACTTTTCTTTTATCCCAAGTTGTAAACTCTTGTATTTTTTTATTTCCCGAAACTCCTTTATCTACAAACTTCCCATAATTTAGCATATAAAATTCTAGTATAAAATTATCTCCATCAGGCACTACTTTATAGCTAATAGAATTATATAAATCCTTATTAACATTTTTCTTAGCTTTAGTTAGCATAGTCCTAGATTGCTTGACTACATACTTCCCTAAGCTATTCAGATAATTTTCTACATTACTTGCCATTACTCAGCTACACCTACAAAAACTTCTACTCTTGGATTATAAGTCGCTCCAACTGGTCTTACTTGCAAAGATGTTAGGTCTTGCATTGTACCAAAAGCAGGTGATGTATCAGTTTCTCCAATTGCTGATTCTTCCCCTCTGCTTAAAATGTGAGATGTGCCTGGAGTTAATCTTACTTGATAATTTGTTCCAGTAGTTACAACTGCTAACAGTATCTCTCCATTTTCATCTAAGTTGGTTACTCTAACATATCTAACATCCTCTACATCGATAGCTCCAGGAGAAGATGACGGTGTTGTGTCAAATAAAGCTACTGCTGTTGTATTAGAATGAGCACAAGTTACTATTCTTTCAAATACATCTCCTATGCCTGTTGTTGTTACTGAATTTGTTGAACCTCGAAGACTTCCATTTAATATTACGGACTCGCTGAGGGTTGTTACTAAATCTGCCATTTTTTTATATTTTAATTGTTATTCGTGGTGGTATTATTGTTATTTCTAATTTACCTATTTTTATTTTGTTTAATCTTTTTAATATTTTAATCATTAATATCCCGCTCCTGAATCTGTTACAGGAATAGTACAAGTTTGAAAGTCATTCATTACTTTAACTCCAATCTGAAAAACGTATCCACAGAGAAGGTTGTCAAATCTTTCTTGGAACGGTTCTAAAGTAAACTGGTCTTGTGTAAAGTACAAAGGCTGATTAATATCATCAGTCCCTGCTAATGACTGTCTTGTGCTATGTCTTAGCATTCCTATAAAGTCAGTTGCTATTTCTAAAGTCTGATTGAATACTTCTTGCTCATTAGTTTTAGTGTCTATTAATTTAGTAAGTCCTTGCTCTTGATATGTTTCCCAATTGTCTTTTTCAGAAACTAAATCGCAAATAAATATCTGAAAGTTGTAAATCAGTTCTGATTCTCCTGTTGTTACACTTATCGGATTGACGTGCATCAAAGTAAAAAGCTCCATCTTCTCAAGATTTATTTCCCAAATGTCGCCTACTGAAGTAGTGCTTATCTGTTCATGATATTCTCCTAATCTAAGAAGGGTGTTTATTACGTTATTATAACTCTTATTGCTGACTGCCATGTTTTACTTTATTTTGTGAGTTTAAATCTGTTTCATAACTTAGCCAAGTTAAGCATTCTAAAAGGCTAAGATTTGTTATTCTTTCTAAGTTTACAATCTCTCCATTTGTTAATCGGTACATCACTCCAAACCATCCCCACTTGTCTGCGAAGGACTCTGAGGCAATTGCTGATTCATTTCCTTCAGCCGCTCCATCAAATATGATGGCAAAATCAGCGACAATTCTTTCCCTAAACGCCAAAAAAAAACCAACGCACTTTGTACCTGTTGTGCTGACATCTGTTTCATTTCTTCTGTCCGCATCCTAATATCTCCATCATAAGCCGCAATAGTATATATATCATTCTTCTTTTCTGTTACTGGTCTATACAATACCGCACATAGTTCTGGTAGCTGAGTTTCTATTCCATTCTTGATAAACGTCTCAATATCAGCATACTCGCCAAGCGTTATTGAGTCTAAGTCGGGATGGAAACCGTATTCAACTTCATTTATCTTAACTATCCTTTTTAAAGAACTATCTTGCTCCTGTTGTAACTCAGCTATCCTGCTCATTATAACTGCCACATCTTTTATACTAAGCTCCTTTATTAATTGCTTAGGTATATCTGACAAAGCTGCTATTGTTTCTTCTGCTTCTTTTGTCTTACTTCCTGTTTCAAGGTCTATAAGTGAAAGCCACTTCTCAAGCGTTACATCTGACCATTTACTTATTAGTTTGAACTCCTTCGTCTTGTCATCCTTCTTTATCTTGACTCGCATATAATATAATAGAAAAAGTTAATATTTAGTTTACTATTTAAAAAATCGTGTATCTTTGCCATAAGTTTGTTTCATTATTATTTAGAAGGGCGGGAGGCTAGAGCAACCTTCCGCTCTTTTTTATTGCACAAAATACCTACCTGCATTAGGATTATCAAGGTGGTAGATAATGTTATATCTTATTCCATCTATTGCATGATTCCAATTGTCCACATATAATTTTGAGCCTTTATCTGCATATACATAATTGTTCAGCTCTTTAGCTATGTTTGTAGACTCTGGACTTACTACTAAGTGATAATCTTGCATTCTAGTTATCCCACTTTCAATAGTTCCTTTTTTGACTGGCTTAATGTTTACTCCT
>Ga0209337_1001110_pt1 | contig 20806 bp, 30 predicted proteins | sample LinPmetageLP53_FD_184044 | JGI IMG/M metagenome (GOLD analysis project Ga0209337, IMG submission 184044) | Marine viral communities from the Pacific Ocean - LP-53 (SPAdes) (version 2) | ecosystem: Environmental > Aquatic > Marine > Oceanic | place: Pacific Ocean | collected 2010-02-08 | reverse complement strand
GCTTTCTTTTTATGCGTGCAAAATTGGGGGGTTTCAAAAACTAAGGGAATTCCCTACGCAAAAAAGGGTTTACTATTTTGTAGTTTCTCTACTTAGTGCCAATGTAAGTTTAACCCAAACTAAAAAATGTTACATATAGAATTTGCATTTATTAAGGGCTTTTGTTTAGGTGTTACTATTGATGAAATACCTGAAATGGACAGCGTTGAGCTGCGTATGTTTTTCTTAGTTATTTATGTAGGAATAATTTTTGACAATGGGTAAAGGTAGACCAGCAAAACCAACAGCTCTAAAGAGAATGGCTGGAACAGATCAGCCTTGTAGAGTTAATGATAATGAGATGCAAGTTAGTTTGCTTGCTAACATTCCTGATGCACCTATGCTATTAAGTGAACAGGGACAGCGTGAATTTGAGATAGTTTGCACAGAGCTACACAGCAAGAGGATGCTGCATCTAGTAGACTTATCTTTAGTTACTGCTTACGCTAATGAGATGGGCTTGTATGTAGAGATGGAACAGAAGCTAAAAACACTAGGGCGAATAGATGAATTTTATAATGAAGATGGAGCGCTAACTAAAAGACAAGCAAAGCCTGAGCAGAGAATAGCAAACGATGCCCTAGCTAAAGCCTTAAAGATTGCCTGTCAGTTTGGGCTTACACCATCAGCTAGAACAAGAATAAACGCACCTGAGATTATAGATAATACTTTTAAATTATGAAAAATAGAAATTTAAACCATTCTGATAATTGGGCTACACCTGATTATATCATGAAACCATTATACGAGGAGTTTGGTAACATGTTCGATCCTTGCCCATTAAATCATAATATAAATGATTGGGATGGATTAGATATAGATTGGCATGATGTAAATTTTGTAAATCCTCCTTATAGTAGAAAATTAAAAGATGCTTTTGTTAAAAAAGCTATTGCAGAAAGTAAAAAAGGTAAAAAGTCAATATTGCTAATTCCTGTTAGCACATCAACTATTTTATTTCATGAACATATTTTGCCAAACGCAAAAGATATTAGATTTTTAAAAGGTCGTATAAAATTTATTGGATATAATACAAAAGGCGAATTAGTTAAAAATAAGTGTGGTATGCACGATAGTATGATAGTAATATTATGAGTAAATATTATTTTGATGAAGAAACAGCTAACAAGGCTGTTCAGTTTATAGAAACACATCTAACACATACAAAGGGTGAGCTAGCAAAGACTCCATTTATTTTACAGGAATATCAAAAGGAACAAATTATAAAACCTTTATTTGGTTGGAAAAATAAAGAAGATGATAGCCGAAAGTACAGAACAGCTTTTATATTTCTACCTAGAAAAAATGGCAAATCTACATTAGCAGCTGCTATAATACTTACTCTATTATATTTAGATCAGGAGTACGGAGCTGAGTACTATAGCGCTGCCAATGACAAAGAGCAAGCTAAGATTGTATATAGTGTAGTGGCTGACATGGTTAAAAATAATCCGAAGCTAGAAAGTTTTGTTGAAATATTTAAAAATAGTATTGTATATAATGCACAGGGTAGCTTTTACAAAGCCATAAGTAGAGAAACAAGCACAAAGCATGGGTTTAATACTAGCGCTTTTATCTATGATGAGCTACATGGGATGCGTGATGATGGTACTGAGAACCTTTGGCAAGTACTAGAAACATCTACAGGAGCAAGAAAAAGCCCAATATCTATAGCAATTACTACAGCTGGATTTGATAAGTTTAGTGCGTGTTATAAGATGTACGATTATGCAAAGCGTGTAAAAGATGGTAGTTTAATTGATGAGCAATTTTTACCTGTAATATTTGAGGCTGATGAAGATGATGATATAAGTGATCCTGATACATGGGCCAAAGCTAATCCTGGCTTAGATGTATCTTTAAAGCGTTCATATATGGAGCGTGAAGTTAAAAAGGCATTAGTTCAGCCTAGTTATATTAATTTGTTTAAGAGACTCCATTTAAACTTATGGTCTGGCTCAATGACAGCTTGGCTTGCAGACCATGATATACTAGCCTGTAATGATACTATAAGCGAGGAGGTTTTACTTAATGCGCCTTGTTATGGTGGCCTTGATTTAGCATCTGTTAGAGATTTAACTAGCTTTGTTTTATCATGGCGAATAGGTGAAAAGATTATTTGTAAGCATTGGACTTTTATACCTGAAGACAAATATGAGGGTAGAACAGGAGGCAAAGATGGGGTAAATTATCAGCAGTTTGCAGACCATTTAGAGATAACACCAGGCAATGTTACTGATTATAATTATGTAAAAGCTAAAATGTTTGAGCTATGTGAGATGTATCAGGTGCAAAGTATAGCTTATGACAGATGGAATAGTAGTCAATTAGTGATAGAATGTATAGAGGAGGGTCTTAAAATGAGTGCATTCGGTATGGGGTATAAATCATTATCACCAGCTGCAAAGGAGATAGAAAGCAAAGTAATGACAGGAGATTTAATATACTTTAATGATCCTGTAGTAAGATGGCAGTTCGCAAATGTGCAACTTGAAACCGATCCAGCTGGAAATATCAAGCCAAACAAAGCAAAAAGCTCTGATAAAATAGATACTATAATGGCTATGTGTATGGCAGTAGGTGAGGAAATGTACTCTGAAGCTCCTGTAGTTAGTAAATACAAGCGAGATAATAAGGGCTTTTTTACGATATAGCTATTGCTTTATACAAAAAATATTCGTAATTTGCAAAAAAATAATATTTAATGGGATTTTTTGACATATTCAGAGCTAAGAAAGAACAGCCTGAAAAGCGTGGTTATATTGATTATGCTTTAGGAAATATACAAGGCAAAAATGTTATTGTTAATCCACAGACTAGCTTAACCTTTAGCGCTGTTTATGCAGCAGTTAGAGTAATAAGTGAAACTATAAGCCAGCTGCCTTTTAATTATTATATCAAAACTGATAGAGGCAGAGAACAATATACAGAGAATCCTTTATATCTTTTGGTAGGTAGTGAGCCGAACCATATTCAAACAAAGTACATATTTTTCGAAACTTTAATAAATACACTTTTGTTATATGGTAACGCTTATGCACATATACAAAGGAATGAAAGAGGCTTACCTATTTCTTTATATCTTATTCATCCTGATGATGTAAAAATTATAGTAAAGGAGAATAGTATTATCTATGAAGTAAAAGAACAAGGTAATTACGAGGCATCGGATATAATACATATACCTGATATGGCTTTAGATGGCTTAGTCGGACAAAGTAGAATATCAGCAGCTAAAGATAACATTGCTCTAGGTATAGCAGCGCAGACTTACGGGAAAGAATTTTTTGAGTCAGGCGCAAAGGTCGGAGGAGTTTTACAGCATCCAGGCCAACTAGGATCTGACGCGATGAAGTCATTAAGCGATCAATGGCATCGTACTTATCATAGTGGATATGGTGGATCATTTAAAACAGCAGTTTTAGAGGAGGGCATGACCTACAAGCCTATACAACTTAGGCCTGATGAAGCTCAGTTTTTGGCTACTCGTAAATTTAGTATATTAGAGATAGCGCGTATTTTTCGCGTGCCTCCTCATTTATTAGCAGATTTAGACAGAGCTACGTTTTCAAATATAGAGCATCAGTCTATTGAATATTTGAATTTCTGTATTACTCCGATGTTAAAGAAGATTGAACAGGAATTTAATAAGAAGCTAATATTTGAAAATGATAAAGGTGTTACTTATTTTGAATTTAATACAACAGCATTATTAAGAGGAGATAGTAAAGCGCGAGCTGAATATTACTCTAAGCTGTTTGCTATTGGTGCAATTAGCCCAAACGAAATAAGAAGAAAGGAAAACATGAATGATAGCGTAGACGGAGATAAATATTATGTACCAATGAATATGCTAGCAACAAACGAAAAGCAAGGCGATGAGTAAAGATTTAGAAATTAGACAATTTGATTGCTCTGAGCTAAGAGCAGAAAAAACAGAATCAGGCGAAACAATCGTAAGAGGTTATGCAGCTGTATTTGACCAACTAAGCGAAGATTTAGGAGGTTTTAAAGAAAAGATTAATAATAGAGCATTTGATAAAGTACTTGAGAATGATGTAGTAGCTTTATTGAATCATGATAATAATATAGTATTTGGGCGCACAACATCAGGCACATTAAAGCTTTCAGTAGATGAGAGAGGTTTAGTGTCTGAAATAACTATGCCAAATACACAAGCTGCAAAAGATACTATTGAGCTTATGGAAAGAGGGGACATCTCTAAAATGAGCTTTGGTTTTTATGTAGATAAAGATAAATGGGTAGAAGATAGCACAGGATTTGTAAGAGAAGTCAAGGAGGTAAAAAGACTAATTGATGTTAGTTTAGTTACTAGGCCAGCCTATCCACAAACAAGTGCAGCAGTCCGATCTTTAGACCATCATAAAGTAATAAATAAGGACAATGTAAAGACTCGTAAGAGTAAACTTAAACTATTAAAATTAAAAAAGTGAACAAAACACTAAAACAACTAAGAGAAGAGCGCCAAGTTTCATTAGATGAAATGACAGCTCTAATTAATGTAGCAGAGGCTGAAGATCGTAATCTTACAGATGATGAGCAAAAGTCTTTTGATACTACAGAAAAAAACGTAAATGATTTAGCATCTCGAATTGATCGCTTAGAGCGTTCTTTAGAATTGGCTAAAAATAACACACCTATATCTTTCTCTACACAAGATGTAGCTAAGACAGATAAAGACCTTAAAAGGTTTTCTTTTGGTGCTGTAGCTAAAGCAGCTTATACTGGTGTGGTAGATGGAATTATTAAAGAAATGGATGCTGAGGCTCGTATGGAAGCTCCAGGACAAATGTTTCGAGGTGTAGCTGTTCCAGCTATTGCTTTACAAACGCGTGCTGCATTAGGTGAACAAGCTGGTGTAGAGGTGGCATCTTTTGTTGATCAACTAGAAGCTAATTCAGTACTTGCTCAAGCTGGTGCTAATTTCTATACAGGCTTAACTGCTGATAGAAAATTCCCTATTATTTCATCTGTAACATCATCTTTTATAGGTGAAAATTTAGATGGTAGTGCTACTGTAGCTGAATCAGGAGCATTTTCTACTATGACCTTAGAGCCTAGTAAATTAATTTCTGTTGTTGGTATGAGTGCTGAGTTAATGCAACAAAACCCAGGAGTAGAATCAGCTTTACAGCGTAACATGGCTCAGGCTATTACTGCACAATGGGAAAAGAATTTGCTAGCAGATGCAGATGCAACATCAGGGCCTACATCAATTTTCTTAGATGCTAATTCTGTTGTAGATGCAACAGCTGCTTTAACTATTGCACAAATGATAACTTGTGAAACTAATGTTTTAGAAAATAACATTAATCCAGCATCAGCTAGATTAGCTTATTTATTTAATGGTAGTGCTTTAGGAGTTATTAAAGGTTTAGCAGATAATGATTACGTTCCTGGTTTTATGGATAATTTCCAAAAGACTTTTAATACTTACAATTACTATATTTCTAGTAATGTTGGGAATGTAGCATCAGGCTCAGCTGATCAAGTATTATTTGGAGATTTCTCTGATGTACACTTAGGTCAGTTTGGTGGTATGAGCGTTTTATTTGATCCATATACTAACGCAGCCAAAGGTTTAGGCCGATTAGTAGTAACTACTTTAGTAGATGGTAAAGCAGCTCGACCAGGAACAACTTTACAGCGTTGTACTGATTCGAATTCATAATTAGTAATTTGATTAATTATAATAGGGGTGGTTAGCGCCATCCCTATTTTTTAATATAAATAATGGCACAACAAGCAAAGATAGAATTGTACTCAGGCACAGAAGTTATTACTTTAGATGAGGCTAGAGATTACTTGCGTGTAGATCATACTGATGATAACACTTACATTACAGAGCTTATAAAAATTGCTCGTATGCAAGTATTTAATGATACTAATACAGCAATAGTAGAAACTGAGATAACTGAATATTTTGATAAGTGGCCTGATGATTGTGTTTTAACACTTAGATACAATGGTGATTTAAGTAGTACAGCTATATCTATAACTTATTATGATAATACTAATAGTATAACAACATTTAATAAAACAGGTAATTGGATAAGTGTTGCTAATTCAGGAATGCCAAAAATAGAATTTTATAATAAACCTTTATTATATGATAGAATAGATGCTGTAAGAGTTCATTATCATGTAGAGCCACAAAATGCAGATAGTACACGTCCATTAAAAATGGCGATGTATTTATTAATAGGCCATTTATATGACAACAGAACAGCAGTGACATTTGGAAGCCCTAAAGAGCTACCAATAGGATACCAAAGAATTATAAATCAGTATAAAAATTATATGTGGTAGATGGATCCTGGTTTATTTAGATATAAAATACAAGTAAATTTAAAAACATTTACTCAGGAAACTGATTATGGAGGCTACACAGCAGCTGATACAAATGTTTATAAATACGCAGCCATTAAATGGGTGCAAGCTAAAGAAAAGCTCAGTGGAGGTATATTATCAAGTGTAAGACAAGCAGTATTCACTATTCGTTATGATAGTGTAGTTAAGATTGTAAGCGCTAGTGATACAATCACCTATGATAGTGATGAGTTTGATATACAAGGAGTAAGTTATAAAGGACAAGGAAATAAAGCATATATAGAAATAATAGCACAAACTAAAGAGTGAAACCATTTGCTAAAATAGAGGGCGCAGAGAGAATAAACAGAGCATTATTTAAAGCTAGTAAAAGCCTTACAAAAAAGGTTTTATTAAGTGGTATGCGTAAAGCAGCAACACCTTTAGTAAAGGCTATGAGGGCTAATATTGAACCTAGTGGTAGAGATTATTCAAATTCTAAATACTCGCGCTCTAGTGGTGATTTAAAAAAGTCTATAGGTAAGATTACAGGTAGAAGTAAAAAGTTTCCTAGTATATATGTAGGGCCTAGAGTTAAAAGGAAATGGAGTAATAAGGGCTTTGTTGGGCATTGGGTAGAGTTTGGTAATGATACAGGCTACAATATTGATTTTGATGGTAGGAGATACGCACAGAAAGCCTTTGAGTCTACAGCTGGAAAAGCTGAGAGTATGTTAGAGCAAGAAATATTAAAGGCAGCAATGAAATTTTTAAAGTAATGGCAGCAATAGGCTTAGAAACAGGAAAAGCGATATATAATATATTATCAGGGGACTCTACCTTAACAACATTAATAAAAGGAGCAACTAATATACAGCCTAGCGCAATATATATAAAAAGCCCTAAAGAGGGTGTTTATTATGATGTATTAGGTGTTGATAATGAAAACACAAAGACAGCAAATAAAGCTGATCTTACTATTGTAACACTACAAATTGAGTGCTTTATGCCTAAGTATGCTGATGTAATTACATTAGCTGTAAGAGTGCAACATTTGCTAGATAAAATATCTGAGGGGACATATAATACAGTAAAAATACAAAGCTGTATATTAGACTCACAGACAACCGATTTCGATGGTGAAAACAAGTTTTATTACATCGAAAGTACTTATAGATTAAGAATAATTAGTTAAATTAGTAAACACAAAAAAAAAGTAAAATGGCAGGAATAGAAAATGCTACAAATGTAGTGCTTAGTGTTACATCAGGAGGCTCTAAACAAGAGATAGCTCATTGTACATCAGCATCGTTATCAGTTAGCTTGGATTTAAGAGATTCAACTACTAAATCATCGGGAGGCTTTCAAGCTAATCTTGGTGGCCTTAAATCTTGGGAATTATCAGGAGAGGGTTTCATTGAAATAGCTGGTGTAGCTGGTAAAGCAGACTCAGAAGAATTATTTACTACTATGCTAGTAGGTGATGCTGTATCATGTGATTTCGGATTATCAGGTATGCTATATAGAGGAGATGCAATTATAACATCTTTTTCAATAGATGCTGGAGTAGAAGAAAACGCAACTTATTCAATCTCTTTAACAGGTACAGGTACACTTACGCAGAATCCTTAATATTAACATATAAATCCATTTATTATGGCAATTACAAACGCATCGGATTTATTGGTTTATGCTAAGACGACAGCAGCAGCTAAACAAGTTACTAGGATTAGGGTATTAACTACTGACCCTATTACATTAGCTGATGGTGAAACCCAAGGGAGGCTTAATATTAACAATATTACTAATGATACTGGTGTTGTAACTGATAGTGTTACAACGGGTCAGGCTACTAATACGGGTACATCTGTATTAGCTCAAATAACTAATCTATTAACTAGTGCCACCTATGACTATGTTGACTCTTCAGGGTCTAATCAAACAGATGGTAATTATATTTATAGAGATTTTGAAAATGGTGCTGTTGGATTAGTTCCAACTTTACAAATTGTAACAGGTACAACAAGTCCTATAGCTACTCTTAATAATAATGCTATTATAATAGAAATAGTAACACCTGGCTCATCAGCAATATTTGACCCTGTAGCTTTTAGTACACAAGCTTCATTTAGCACAAGTGTAGATTTAAGAGATGTAACTACAAAAGATTCAGGGGGATATTCAGAATCTAAGAGTGGTTTAAAGTCTTTTGAAATTTCTACTGAAGTATTACAATCAGTTAATCCTGATGTGCCTTTAGATGGTACTGATTTCTTCCATGAGTTAAGTGAAAGAGATGAGGTGAATGTAGCTTTTTCTGATAGAATAAGAAATATTATTGCTACAAATTTGACTTCATCAGGAGTTGATGGGTTTACTACTTCAACAGTTACACAAACCCTTACACAACCTGATCCATTTGGAGCATCAACAGCTTCAAAATTAGTTAATTCAGGAGGTCCTTTTTCTCGATTAAATTATAACACTACCATAGCAAGATTTGAAAACAAAAATTTTGTATGGTCTTTTTATGTTAAAGGTATTGATGCTACTAATGATAGTGTATCAGTAGGTATTAATAGAGAATTATCAGATGGCTCAAGTGTCATAGCATTTAATGATTTTACTACTGAAGTAATTTCAGGCTCAGGTGTTGTATCAAATATACAGCCATCAGGTAAAATAGATAAAATTGATGATGTTGGTTTTGGTGGAACAGCTACGCAAAATTGGACTAGAGTAAAAGTAACATCTAATTCACCTATTAGTGCAAGTGGTAAATCAAATATAGAGTTTAGAATGTATGTTGGTACTTATAACACTAATGTAACAAATCAATCTATTTTTGTATCATCATGGCAAATAGAGCTTACAAGTGATGCAACAGATTATCAAGATCCAACAACTATAACACATTATCAAGGAAACGCATTAGTAACATCTGTTAATTTTGATGCTGGTGTTGAGGATAATGTAACGTGTTCAGCTACATTTACAGGTACAGGAGTAACTACATTAAATCAATAAAATGGAAAAGGTTGAAATAGGAGGCCAAAAGAGGCCAATTAGATTTAGTTATTTGGCTTTAAAAGAAATTTGCAATGAATGTAAATTAAAGTTAAATGAAATAGATCAGCTAGGTACTGAGATAGACCATATAGGTATTATAGCCTATTATGGTTTAAAATACGGAGCTAAGAAAAATGGCGAAGAATTTAAGTACAAAGTTAGAGATATTGAGAATTGGTTAGATAACGAGGATTTCTCAAAAGTAAATGAGATATTCGAGGCCTTTAAAATAGACCAACCTCAAAAAAAGGGAAAGTAGTACAGAGTGAGGAGTTAGATGATGCTGAGGATTTCACTTGGGATAAGCTAGAACAACAAGGATTAGGAATGCTAAGCATGACCATAGATGAGATGTATAATTTAACCCCTCGCTCTTTTAGCAATAAAATGATTGGTTATAGCCAAAGGGAGGAGATGATAATGCAGAATCATTGGGAACAAACTAGAATGATAGTACATTCATGCTTATCACCTCATCTAAAGCGTAAGATGAAGCCATCGGAAATAATGCCTTTTGATTGGGATGATAAAAAGAAAGTAAAGAAAAAGGTAGCTAGTCAAGAGGAGATTCAGGAGGTATTAAAAAAATATAGGAATAAAGAGCCTAAAAGAATAAAATTATAGATGGGACTTAAAAAGGCAACAGTAAAATTAGGCGCTGATATAGGCGAGTTTACGAGTAAGATGCGCAAAGCATCAACTAGCTTTAAGAAGATGGGTAAAAACATCCAAAAAGCTGGTAAAACTATGAGCATGAGCCTTACAGCTCCTCTTACAGCCTTTGCAGCTGCATCTATTAAGGCATTTGATACTCAAGCCAAAGCAGAGGCTAAATTAAACACAGCTCTTAAAGGAAACAAAGAAGCATTTAAGAGTTTAACAGCGCAAGCTAGAGAGCTACAAAAAGTTACTATTTTTGGTGATGAGGAAACAATGGCTGCTCAATCTATGCTCGCATCAATGGGCTTAGAGGAAGAAGCTATTAAGCGCCTTACTCCATTGATTCAAGACATGGCTACAGCCAAAGGAATGAATTTAACAGCAGCAGCCGATTTAGTAGCTAAATCTGTTGGTAGTAGCACAAACGCATTAAGTAGATACGGAATACAAATTGAGGGCGCTGTAGGTAGTACAGATAGATTAGATAGCGCTGTACTTGCCTTAAAAGGCCAATTTGATGGGCAAGCTCAGGCAGCTGCCAAAGCTGGTGCTGGGCCACTAAAACAATTATCTAATAGATTTGGTGATTTAATGGAGAAGATAGGCGAGATGCTTATCCCTGTATTAAATCAATTAGTGGCTGGTGTTGATAACATGATTACAGCATGGAATAATTTAGATAGTGGTTTAAAAATAGCTATTATAACACTTGGAGGAGTGTTAGCTGCTATTGGCCCAATGGTTACTTTATTTGGTGCTTTGGTTTCTGTTGTAGGTTTTTTTATGAGTCCACTAGGAGCTGTTATAGCTGGTTTAGCAGCATTGGCAGCAGCTGCTATATTTGTTGCTGATAATATGCAAGCATTTAAAGAGGTTGGCTCAGTTGTATTTGCTAAGTTACAAAACGCAGTTATTAGCTTTCTACAATTTTTTATAGAAAACAATCCTTTCTCTTTTATTATAGATGGCTATAATCTATTAATTCAAAAATTAGGAGGAGAGGGTGTTACTAATCCATTTAAAGCTGTTTCTGGTTACTTAGAAGAATTAAAGGCAGAAGTGCCTGAAGTAACAACAGAATTTGGATCGTTTGGTGATGCTGTAAGCAATGCAGCAACAAAAGCAAAAAATGCTTTATTTGGTTTAGGTACTGATATTGGTATAGGTACAGGAGGAGGAGAAACATCAGGAGGAGATGCGCCTATTAGTCTTATGGACATGGACGTTGATGAGATTGAGGAGGAAGCAGAGGTTGTAAATACCACTTATGGAAATGCCTTACTAGCTACAAAAGAAAAAATTGATGCTTTAAAAGAATCAGCTAAAGGCTTTGGCCTAGCAATGGTTGATAATTTTGCTGGTAGCTTTGCAACTGCTATAACAAGTGGTGAAAACTTTATGGTTAGCATGGGTAATATATTTAAAGACTTAGCAAAACAAATAGGTGCAATGCTTGTAAAAGCTGCTTTATTAGCAGCTGTATTTTCATTGATTCCAGGCTTAGGCGCAGCTCAAGCTGCTGGAGGTGGCGCAACTAGTTTTAGTGGCTTACTTACAGGAATGATGGGAGGAATACCTGGTAGAGCAAATGGTGGGCCTGTAGGATCAAATAAACCTTACATGGTTGGTGAAGTAGGCCCTGAGTTATTTGTACCTAGCTCATCAGGCAGTATAGTACCAAATGATGCTTTAGGTGGCTCAGTAATACCCGATGTAAGAATAACAGGTGATGATTTACTAATAGTATTTGATAAAGCTAATAGACGAAAAAGTAGAAGATAAAAATTATGGCTTTAAGATTTGGTAAATACCGATACTCTAACATTAAAGGAGAAAAAGGTTCAGATTGGAATATTGAAATTTGGAAAAAGAATAATGCTGATGTTGATGCTGCTGGTAATACTATTGAATATCCAATAATATCAGCAGCAAGAAATTTTTCAAGCGGAGGAGCTTTTACTTTATATTGGAATGGTGCATCAAATTGGGCATTTACCTCTGATAATGGAGGAGCTGCAAGGCACACAACAGGCTCATCGGATGCCTTAATTTATGATTTTGCTGGTGGCGCTATTCTTGAGAGTGGTGTAGCTTATGAGGTAACAATAGAGTTAGCTAGTGTAACAGCAGGAAGCGTTCAAGTAAAACTAGGAACAGCAGCAACTGCTCTTTTTAATTCAGACGGTACAAAAACTGAAGTTGTAACAGCTAACGGAGGTGTTTTATCTATAGACCCCCTTACCGCTTTTGCAGGAGATGTTAAATCAATATCATTAAAAAAATACTTTGCACCTGCCCTAGAATTTGATACATCAGGTGAGGGATTTGAGATTACTTGGAATGGAAGTGGAGGCACAAGAGATAGGGAATTTTTAGGTTCAGAGTGTCAATTAAATTATATAGTACAAAACGATATTGATGAAAACTTTTTATATAATTCATTTGCTTTAGGGTATAAAGAATACTTTATTAGAATATATAGAGGAGCTGTCAATAATGATAATATTTGGTGGTATGGATGGATACAACCTGCATTTGATGCTATAGAAAACGCACCTTATCCTTATCAATTTAACTTAACAGCAACTGATTCTTATGGATTTTGGGGTAAACAAAAAGATAAATTATTTAGTGGTGAAGATGAAAAAAATGCACCACATAGTATAAAAGATATTCTTGTTACTTTAGGTAGTGATATGGATATAAAATTATCAGGTTCAGGTAATGTAGCTCCTGTACCTTCAAGTTTAAGATGGCTTCGAACTAGTTTAGATTGGTGGAGAGAAGGAGATACTTACGACTCAAATAACCCTGCTCTACTTTATTTTGTTTCTAAAGGGTTTGTTAGCCAACCCACAAATTATAATGAAAATAATGAAATTGTAGAAGATCCTAACTCTTATAAATATAAAGCATACGATGTTTTTAATGGTGTTTTAAAAAGTTTTAATACTGTTGGATTTTTAGCAGAAGGACATTACAATTTTATTCAACCAAATAGTTTAGCAGATAATACATCAGGAGATTTAAAATTTTACGGGTATTTTGACACAGGAATACCTGTAGTTGATCCTTCTGAAACTGTAAATACATTACTTACTATAGACCAATCTAGTAATGTACTCCTACAAGGCTCTACAATTAGTTATGAACCAAGTTTTGAAAGGGTTGTTGTTAATCATAAAGGAGGTTTTTCTAATTTTAATGTAGGGTCAGGTCAATATTTAAATAATTCATTTTTTGCAGGAGCGTTACAAGCAGGTTTAACAGGTGAGTTAACTTTAAGTTTTTCAGCTAGATATTATGAAAGGGTTGACCCTGATGATTTTAACTTTACAGTTGCACCAGGAACACTACTACAAAATTATACTGTAAATAGATCAAGTTTTTTAACAACAGGTACATTAACAATGTATATAGATAATGGTATAACTCAAAGATGGCTAAAGCAAACAGTTGGGAGTAATATTTTAACTTGGCAAAATACAGCTACAACCATAAGTGTTGAAAGAGGTTATGCAGCAAGTGATATTTTACCTGTTAATAATAATTCTTTTATGGCTACAGGACCAATCAGTAATATTGCTTTTCAAAGTGGTGGCCCTTGTAGTAGTGTAACTACTGGAAGTACTAGCCAACAATTTTGGACTGACATAATATTTAATGCTACTGTTGAACAACCTGATATATCAGGGAATGTTTATATACAATTTACTTGTGATAATGATTATTATCAAATGTATAACCCAACTGTTTCAAGTGAACCTGTTGTATATGGTAATATAAACGACCCTACTCCTGGAGCTACAGGAATTACAAGTGAAAATATTACACTAATACCAACAGATAACAATCAAGATAATGATGTAAGTAATGGTATTATTTATACTGCATCACAAACTAATAATACATCTATTGAGCAATTTGATTTAGGTGATGTAAATTTGGGTACAAGTCCTGTAAATAATTTATATTCTTTTCAATATAACTCAGGTACTACAGGAAGTCCATTTTATGAAGTAGCAGGAGCATTTAGAAGAAATAATAGTGGGGATTATAAAAATATTTCTCAATTATTAGTAACTGAATTTTTACAATTTCAAATAGAACCATTAGAAATATTACAAGCTGAGATACAAAGTGCAAACATATCTCCGCTTAGGCTAGTTAAGTATTCTATTAATAATGATGGGTCTTTTAAATATTATCAATTTTTAGGGGGTACTTTTAAGGCTCAATCAGAAATACTAAGTGGCGAATGGTATAAAGTAAACTCAATTACTACAAATATAACCGAAGAAAACACTCCTAACGGCCCTACCCCACAAGACCCTTTTAATGAAAGTGAGCAGTACGATACTGATATAAGTGTGGTGGGTAGAGGTTTACTTAATGATAATAGTTATGGTAAAATTAGTTCTGATATAAATAATGGTACAACATATACAAAAGTAACATTAACTGCAGCTAGTAAAGGTAAAATATATAATGGTCAAAAATTAGTTTTAACTTACCCAAATGGATCGCATCCACTTGTATTAACAGCAGCAGGGGATTCAACAACTTCAGATACACAAATAGATTTATCTTCGTTTACACTTAATATATCTTATCCTATAGGCTCAGTATTAAGCCCTTTATTATATGATTTTACAAATGTAATAACACCAACCCCTAATTTATACAAAGGTGTAACTACTACAGCTATTTATATTAAGCCTGATGAGTTTGTTGTAACTAGCTCAGGCTCTATCTCAATGTATTCTAGAGATGAAATGGCAAGTGTACAACCTAGCTCGTATGTTAGCCGCTCACACGTTTACGCAACCTCTTTTATTCCAGAAAATTACAAGCTAACTAAAGTTAATATTTATTCTGATACTGCTCGTGGTTTTACAGTTTTAGAGGGAAGCGCTACGGGAAGTGGTACAAGTAGCATTGATACGGGTAATTCAAACACAGAATTAACCTTATCAAGCCCCTGGACTAGCATACTAGGAAAATATATTATTTTAGAGTTTAACTTTGGTAGCACAGATAAAATTTACGGAGCTAAATTAACAATAGAAGCAGTTTAAAAATGGAAGATCAAACGTTTAATATAAGCCTTAGAAATTTATTAACTATAGGAGGCATTATTGCGTTGCTCGTAGGAGAGTATATTGTATTGCAAAAAGATATAGAAGAAGCTAAAAAGCTACCTGTACCTATTCAGCCTGAAGTAACTCGCGTTGAATTTGATATGCAGAATGATTTGATTTTGCAAACTATAGCAACAACAAAACAAGACTTGATTGAAATAAAGGAAGATATAAAAGATATTAAGAAAAAATTATATAAATGAAAAGAGCAGTACTCATAAGACTAAACGAAAATAGAAAGCAAACGCTAGGGCGATTATTTATATTTGATGGTTTAGATATGGAGTATGAGTGTTGTACCTTAGAGCTTCCTGATAATAATAATAGAAGAAATACTAGCTGCATACCTACAGGCGAATATAATGTTAAGCCTAGATCATCAGAAAAATATGCTAATCATTACCTTGTTGAGAATGTAGAAAATAGAGATTATATCTTGATTCATCCAGCTAATTACTATACACAGCTGAAAGGATGTATTGCAGTCGGCTATAAATTCTATGATATTAATAAGGATGGGGAGTGTGATATTACTCATAGCCGCAGAACTATGAAGCATCTTTTAGAGGTTGCTCCTGATGGCTTTAATTTAATCATATTAGACAATGCCTAAAATAAAAAGAATAAGTCCACAAGTATTACACATTGACCATGAGTATAAAGCTGGTTTTGAGCAATGGTATCTTTTATCTTCTGATAGACATTGGGATAATCCTCATTCAGATTGGAAATTACAAAAAACACATTTAGACAAGGCTAGAGAGCGAAATGCTAAGATACTTGATTTTGGAGATTTATTTTGTGTTATGCAGGGTAAATATGATAGAAGATCATCAAAGACAGACCTTAGACCTGAGCATCAGGTTGATAATTATCTTGATGCAGTAGTAAATACAGCTGTTGATTGGTTTAGCCCTTATGCTGATATGTTTGCTTTAGTAGCTGAGGGGAATCATGAGAGCGCTATAAGGAGACATCACGAAACTGATTTAATAGAGCGCTTTGTTACTACATTAAATTATAAGAATGGCACAGAGCTTACTAAAGGGCTATACACAGGATATGTAAAATTTAGCTTTAAAAAGGCATCAGGAAATTCAAGGCTAACACCTGTATTATTAAACTTTACTCATGGTTATGGAGGAGGTGGCCCTGTTACTAGAGGTGTAATACAAACTAACAGAAAAGCAGTATATTTACCTGATGCGCAGATTTGCGTTAGTGGGCATATACATGAGAGCTGGCAAATATCAATTCCAAGAGAAAGAGTTAATCCACAAGGCAAGATTTACCTAGATGAACAAGAACACATTTGTCTACCTACATACAAAGAGGAGTATCTTGATGGCCAAAATTACCACAGAGAGAGAGGCCGACCTCCTAAGCCTTTAGGCGCATGGTGGCTAAGGTTTTACTTTGAGAATCAAGTTATCAAGCACGAATTTATTAGAGCTAAATAATCTTTTTTTAAAAGTTTTTTAATATTTGTTTGGTGGTTTAGTTTATTGTTGTACATTTACAACATCAAACAAGTAGAAACACTAAAAAAACTAGAAATTATGACAATTAACAATCTATCAAACGAGCAAGCAACAGAGTTAGCACAAGATTTAATCCAATTAATGAGCTGCGATAACAGAGAAAATTTATTACCATCTAAAACTTTAGATTTGCTTTGGAATATTGATTTTCACGAAAACGGAAGTGTATCAGGCGATATGTTCGAGTTAACTTTACATGGTGATAACGGAACAGCGACAATAAGCGCAAAAGATTTAGGAACACAAGCAATAATGCGCCCATTTGCAATTACATTTGATAACCTATAATATAAATGGAGGCTTCGGCCTCCTTAATTTTTTTGATTATGAAAAAGAAAATGCTAAAACAATTAAACAGCCAGCAGCTCGAATTAATCAGCTTAATTAATGTATGCTGTATATCTTCAATCGGTGGCCATGATAACGGACAGCTCAACAACTTACAGAGAGCTTTAAAACTTAACCAGGATCTAATTAAATTGGTAGGAGATGAACAAGGTATTAAATAATATTAAAAGGCTTGTAAAGGTCTGTAATTGGGAGCATATTACTTATGCGCCATATAACTTAACAATTAATCAATTAAACACTTTAAATTTAAACAAAGATGGAGAAAAATGATATAGTAAAGTCTGTGCAAGCAAATGGAACATTTGACTTTAATGGTAAAACATTCTATAAATATGAGGTAGAAATGGAAAATGGTGATGTAGGGGAATATAATAGTATTAGCGCTACGCAGAGCAACTTTGTTGAGGGTGTTCAAGCAGATTATATATTTGATACATCAAAGCCTAAATTTCCAAAGATAAAGCCTGTATATAATTTTAAAGCCTCACCTAGTAGAGATGGCAATTTTAACAATGTACAAAAAGCTAATAGAGGCGATGATGTACAGAAAATGATTGTTAAACAGAGCTGTCTTAAAGCAGCAGCTGAATGTATTAAGCGTGATGATGCAGATGCTATTTTAAGGCTTGCTGGTGTGTTTGTTGATTGGGTAATGAATACAGAGTACAAGGAAGTTAAGAAAGCTAAGAAAGGAAAGAAAGAGACAACTGATTTACCATTTTAATTATGAAAGTAGATACAGAAAATTTAATATCTGTTCAGAGCTATGCACATGATCAGAATGTATCTGTTACTAGCGTGTACAGATGGATTAAGGATAATGTAGTTAAGGCTGTTGAGATAGATGGTGTTAAGTTTATAATAACAAAAAACCCTAGTAAAGACTAGGGCTTAATGTAGATAATAACTAATACCAGATTATGAAAAAAATACTAGGTTGCAAATATACAAAAAAATGAGAGATTCTTTTATATTTTATAGGTCTTTTTTTGAGGCCACAAAAACGCTAACAACTGAGCAAGCAGCAGATTTATATTATGCAATTTGTAGTTATGCGCTAGATAGAAAAGAGTTAGAGCTTGATAATGTACAAAAAGCCTTATTTAGCCTTATAAAACCTCAGCTTGATGCTAATCATAAAAGATATTTAAATGGTTTAAAAGGTGCTAACTCAGGTAAGAAAGGAGGTAGGCCAAAAACCCCTAAAAAACCCCTAAAAAACCCCAAGAAAACCCCTAATGTTAATGTTAATGTAAATGATAATGTAAATGTTAATGTTAATGAAAGGGTATATAGAAAGTTCTCACACCTACAAATTAATTTAGATGATTATGATAAATTAGTTAATGAGTATGATAAACAAAAGGTGAATGATATTTTAGATCAGATTGAGAATTTTAAAGGAAATACTAAATACAAAAACTTATACCTAACAGCTAAGAATTGGTTAAAAAGAGATAACTTAAATACTAAGAAAAATGAAAAACGAGCTAGCGATTTCGACACAAAGCGCGCCTTTGGAGTTAGTTTATAGTAATGACTACAGAGAGCAAAGAATAAAACACCTAGAAAGCCCTGAAAAGATTATTGAGCTGGTTAATTATCTTTATGTATTGCTTAATGTTAAAAAGGATAACCAGCTTAATGAGATTGAGGAGAGCGTACTAAATGGGGTTATATTAAAAAATTTTAGTAATTTTAGCACAGATGAAATAAAGCACGCATTTAGATTAGGCGTAGCTGGTCAGCTAGGAATAGAAATGTATCAGAAACTAGACTCTATTACAATGGGTAAAGTGATAGCTGCATATAAAACATATAAAGCTAATAAAATAAAGAATTTTAAAAGTACTAGCTTGAGTATAGCACATAAAAAGCCAACAATGGTTGAAATTAGCGCGATAGAGCATGAGTTTTTACAGAAATGTATAATACCCTACATTGATGAGAGAAAGACCATGAAACAGCCTAAGATTGATTGGGCTACTTATGCTATATTTAATCACTTTTGGAATTTGAAGTATATTAAGCTCTCAAAAGATGATATTAAGCAATACAGAAAAGAGGCTATTGAGTCCTGGCAAGCTGATTTAAAAAAGAGAAGATCAACAGGTGAAAGAGTTAGCTTAGATGAGCTAATGATACCTAAAACTGCTAGAATGTATGCAAGCTGTATAGCATTATATCATAAATTTTATGAAATATTAAAACACATAGAGATTGAAGTTAAGGGCAGCCATTATAGAGCATAAGACAGAGGCAGAATTACAAACAGCTGTAGTTAATTATATAAAAAATAGATGGCCTTATGTAAGATACTGCGCTAGTTTAGGAGGACAATACCAGAAGCATATAAGCCAAAGAAAAAAGGCCAAATCTACAGGGTATGTCGCTGGTTTTCCTGATCTTCAAATACTAGCAGCTAAAGGTGGGTATTTTGGCCTATTTATAGAGATTAAATTGAATAAAAATTGTTACCCTAGCCAATTACAGAAAGATTGGATTAGTGATTTACTAGATAGAGGCTATTATGCAGTAGTATGCAAAGGTTATGATGAATGTATTGAAACACTTGAAAATTATTTATTAAACAATAGAACACATGAAACTAAAGAAATTAATTAAAGAAATAGTTAAGGGTATTGTACCAGCTTTACCCTTTGGTAATGTTATCAAAGAAATACAGAATAACATTAGAGAAGATGGTTTTACTAAGCCAGGACAGGTTAATTGGCCTAAGATGATAATGTACATCATTACAGGGCTTATTGTATTAGGTAGATTGTTAGGGGTTATATCTAATGAGGATGTAATGACACTAATTGACACACTAAAAACACTATAAAATACTACTCACTTTATAACCAGTTTTTCGAATTTAAAAGAGTAGTATAGTACGAGAGCAAGCTGCGTGAGTGCTGCAAAACATACATATATTTATTATAATTATATGACTATTACAATACCAGCTGGCCTTGAGGCAATAGCTACTAGAGCTGATGGTACTCTAAAGCTCACATTTGGCACACCTGAGTTAGACTCTACTAAGTGCGCTGAGCTATTTGATTATAGAAGAAAGGAAGTACTACTATTATTATCTACAGGAGATATAAGCGATGAGCAAAAGGATATAATAGAACATACTACCAAAGAGCTAAAGGATATTAAAGGTAAGAGCCATAGCCAAAGACTAAGAGAGGCCTTATACTTACTACATGAACAAGAGAATAGTATGTTAACATTTAAAGAATATTATAAGCAGAAGATGGAGAGCTTAATCAGTATGGTATTAGATAAGTTAGAAGATGCCTAATATACCTAAAGGAAATAGAACAACATTAGCAGTTAAGGCTAGAAGTACTTATGTTAAGGATAAAGATAAAGCCTTTAGTGGAATGGATAGAAGTAATGCTACATTCTATAACAGTAGACAATGGCGCAAGCTAAGACTGATGATACTACAGAGAGATCCAATATGTAAGGATTGTGAGAAGAAGAATATATTTGTTAGTTCTATTGTAGTCGATCATATATTAACAATTAATAAGGGAGGAGCTAAGTACAGTGCTGATAACTTACAAGGCTTATGTACCTCCTGTCATAACAGAAAGAGTGCAAGAGATAAATAATATAGGGGAGGGCGCTATTAATATCTACAGATATACGCTAGTACAC
>Ga0209337_1001109_pt1 | contig 20809 bp, 44 predicted proteins | sample LinPmetageLP53_FD_184044 | JGI IMG/M metagenome (GOLD analysis project Ga0209337, IMG submission 184044) | Marine viral communities from the Pacific Ocean - LP-53 (SPAdes) (version 2) | ecosystem: Environmental > Aquatic > Marine > Oceanic | place: Pacific Ocean | collected 2010-02-08 | reverse complement strand
AATTTAGAAGGTGCCTCGAATGATCTTTTTGTTCGAGTTGCCGAAGCTCTAGTCGTACGGCTTGTTTTAGTTGCTTGTGTCATATTAGCTCCCCGCCTTATTTTGGCGCATTTTTTCTCGCGCATAGTCTTGATAGGAAACTCCTAGTCTATTTGCCATTTCCACTTCTGGTCCTGTCAAAGTTACTTTTCGTTTTCCCGTTGCGGAGCGCGTTCCGCCTACAACTGTTGGAACTTTCCTAACAGCCTGTTTTCTAAGAGTTGGAAACTCTGATGTTAATCTAGCGTCTAGCTCGCTATAGTATTCCTCTGCTACTTCTTGTGGGTTAATACCTTCTTCAAGAAGTTCTCTGTGAATAACTAATGCTGCTTGGGTCTTGATTCTGTCTCCAGTATCGTTGCCCCCAAACCACTTATTCCTTTTCTGCCAAGCTAATGCTTTTCGATCTGGAAGTTGAGCAGTTGGTTTTGCTTTAGTTTCCTTCTTTGCAGTACTGTCGGGTTTATTTGTTCCTAAACCTTTTTCTGCTCTAGCCTTATATTGTTTGGCCACTAGCTTCTCTGCTTTCACAGATGCTAAGACATCAGTTGCCTTGATCTCAGCGTCAACGTCGCTAGCTTCTTTTGCAGATTTAAGTACACTTAAAGCTTGAGATTCTTGTGAATCCAATCTTTCCATATATTGGTTGATTGCATCCAACTCAGAGTCAGCTTGCTTACTTCTAAGTTCGCTCTTCTCATTTAGCCATTCATTCTTTTCAGACTCATAGCCTTTGAGCTTTTCTTCAAGTTCCTTCTTCTGCGCAACAAGTCGCTTAATACGTTTTTCAGCGCGCTTGCCTACTACTTTTTTATCCTTTGGTTCTTCAGCGTCATCTTCTACAGATTCGGATTCAGTTTCTTCCTCGTCTTCTTCTGTATCTTCTTCGACTGCTTCTTCCTCAGAAACCTCAGTACCACTAGGTTCTTCAGTATTTTCTACAGTCTCAATCCCTTGAGTTTCTGCAGTTTCTTCGTCTGGTAACTCAACAATTATATCCTCTTCAGGTTCATTGTCAATTACATTTTTATTTTCGTCATCTATCATTTAGATCTCCTCGGTTGTGAACCGCGTTTATCACTATCATTGTATATTGTATACTAATTTGTTTGGTAATGCAAGGCTATTTCGCACTAATCTTTGAAGGATCAGGTACAATAGCTATGATTTCATCATCATTTATAACTGAATATGTTTCTTTCTCATATACAAACTTAAGTCCTACATACTTTCCTGTCAATACCCAGTCCCCAATCTTAGCCCATTCAGTGTTAGCTTTGTTGTGATCTTTGTATGCATCAGGTCCCATGTCAATAATCTGTGATATGACGCATGAGAATTTAGCATGCTCTACTAGTTCGTCAGTTAATATAATGCCCCCTGCAGTTTTGTTTTCTATTTCTCTTGGCTTTAGTAATAGCCTATAACCTGCGGGTTTTGGTAGATTTTTCTTACTCATGTGAATCCTTTATTAGTTTAATAAGTTCTGATTGTAATCTTTCTTTGAGATCACCTAGAGTATGTTGAATACCTAGCATGTACTTATAATCTTCCATAGTGGAAGCACCTTGTAGGATTTGAGCAGTATTAGCTTGTATAGATTCCTCTATTATTTTAGATAATCTATCTTTGTAGTCGTTGGCTGTAGCCATATTACCTCCTGTAATAGTGAGGGGGCATTACGCCCCACTCGTTTATTTTATTTTTATTTCCTTCGGCCTCTTCTCCTCAGGTACAATTTTCTCTAATTCAATAGATAATAATCCGTTCTCAAACTTAGCCTCATTGACTACTACATCATCTGCTAATGCAAACGTACGCGTAAACGCGCGTTGAGATATGCCACGGTGTACGACATCGTCGGCTTTTTTATCATTTGGTTTAGATTTAATTGTTAATGAATTATCCGCATAATTAATTGATACGTCTTTCTTACCGAATCCAGCTAATGCTAAATCAATAGAATACTTTAATTCATCAATCTTACGAATATTATATGGTGGGTAATTAGGAACATCCAATTCTAAAGTTTGTAGTCTATCCAATAAAGAATCAAACCCAACTGTGAATGGTTTATATGGTTCCCAATCTACGAGTGATTTAATCATAGTAACCTCCTTGTTAAGCGAAATTAAATCGTGACTCCTTTCGGCAGTCAAGATTATTATACACTATCTTATAGGGACTGTCAAGGTTACTTTAGGTGTTTCTTCTTCTACTGTTACTTTTATACTAGGTTCTGTTTTCTTTGACACACCTTTACACATTTCTCGCACAGTAGCAAACTCAGGACCTAATTCTAGTTCTTGGTATTTACCGCAAACAGATAGAAGTTCTAGCTCTTGACGTAGTCTATCATTTTCTTGCAGTAAACTTATTGTATCATTATTACAAGTTGATTGTAAAGGCCAGCTGAAACGTATACCTACAGTTCCGTTAACGTCATCACTATAACTATTATAATTGTTATCGACATTACCATCACCATCTAGGTACATACTCTTACCATCTTGCCCCCTTAGTTCTGTGTATAGTTCTACCCTACCACGTTCACAGCTACTGTTGCTGTTACCTAAGTAATCATTCCTAGCATGGGCACTTGATGCCCAACTAAATATTAGTACAAATATTAATATAAGAAATACCCAGCGCATTAGTATCCTCCAGAAACAGTATTCTCTAGATCTTTCATATCGTATTTAAATTGTCTTATTGAATCTGTATTAGTTCTTACTATTTCTTCTAGTGCTTGCATTTCTGCTTCGGATGCTAGTTTGTATGATCCATCACGCAATGCTGCAACAATACCCTCAAGCCTGCCGACCCACGATGACATCTCGGCCATTTCTTTTACTAGCTCTTCCCTAGCTGAAGCATAGTTGCTAGAGTTTCTACCTGTTTTATCGTTAAAAATTGTGTGAATATTATCTATATCTCCATAGATACGTTGTTCTAAATTCTTTACTTCCACTGTAAGTAAAGCAATTGCATCTGTACTTGCATCTATTTGTGTAGTAATTTTACTTGTGTAATTGAATGCTCCATACGTGGCTGCCAAGATAGACAATACCACAGGAATGGATGCTATGTATTTTAACATTTCCCCTCCAGGTTTGTTTAATTATTAATATTTATCTTCAATGATTTTGTAAATTTTTAAGTTACCTTCTGCATCTGGTCTAAGTTCTGCTTTTACTTGAGCGCATTCATAACGAATTACATTTTCTCTACCTGATGATAAATTTCTTTCCGCTTCTCTTTTTGCTTTTAAACATTTTGATAATCCGTCTGTCATCATGTGTCCATCAAGTGAACCATTAACAAACATAACCATAGCGAATACTGTTTCAATAATTCCCATTTTGCCTCACTTTATCTTTTAACTTTTCTACATCACTTTGTAACTTAGATACTTGGTCTTTTAAAAAATTTATATTAACTGTGTTACTCATCATAGATTCCATTTCTGTTTGCATAGCTTCTACTTGTTCTGACATAAACTCAATAAGCATGTATTGTTCTGAATCTGCAGGCAAGGTTCCCATCTCACCACGTGGCCATTTAATTCTAAATTCTGTATTCTTTTCTAAATCTTTTTCAGCTAGTACTAATGAAGTCTCTATTGTTGTAACTCTTGCTATTACTCCAAAGTATGCCCATACTCCAATTGCTACAGCAATTACTATGCTAAGCAAATTTCTTATTGGCATATCTATTGATGTATTGTCGCTTACTTTCATGATCCTTTTTTCCATTTCTTAGATGGTGATTTAGTTTTACTAGGACTCCACTTTACCTTATCAGCCCAATACGCCGCAGACATTTTGCCTTTGGATATATTTTTTGCATGTCTAGATTTAAAAGCTTTACGTTGTCCTACTGTTTGATTAGTCTTTACTCCTGATTGACCAAACCTAATTGTCTTAATCTTGTCACCTTCTTTAGCTACAACTATGTGTGACTTACCACTGCCGTCGCTTAGACGTTTAGGTTTATTAAAACCAGATACGCCAGCTCTTTTTAATCTTGAGTCAGGTTTATTCACTTCTTAGTTTTACCTTTTTTAACTATAGTTTGTAAAGTTTTAGCTTGAGCTGCATGAGATCTTGAAGCTTTCTTTAAACCTTTAATAACTTTTTTTACTTTACTTTTTATTTGTTTTTTCATTTTTTAGTTTTACCTTTTTTGTGTACTAATGCTTTGCTATTTTTAGTGTGTGTTTTACCTGTATGTAATTTACCACCTGACATTTTGTGAGTCGGACCTTTCCACTCTTTACCATCTTTTGTATAATGTTTTACGCCCTTCATGTTCTATACTTCTTTGTTTTCTTTGCTATTGACTTTGGTTGCTTTGAGAATTGCTTCCCTTTTTTCTTCGCGGCTTTCTTTGCTTTCGTAGTCGCGGAGTATTCTGCGGAGCTCAAGGCCTTGATCGCTTTGGCTGGCAGGTATCTTTCTCCAGTAACGCTTGACTTCTTCCCAGACTTCGTTCGCCACTTTTGTTTGCCCCAGTTCTTTAAACTTGTTTGAGCTTTTGTTAAAGCCATTACTTATAACCACCGCCAGCAGCTTTATATTTCTTTGCTACTAGTTGTGCTTTTCTAGCAGACCATTGACCTGCTTTAGTACCATGAGTAGCCGCCGACTTAACTTGTGATACAATTCTTTTACGTAATCCAGGTTTAGTATATGGATTAGCTTTTTTTGATTTTGCTTTTACTGCCACTTTTTTTCTTTTTTGTTTTGACGCTAGCTTCTGCTTCCCATCTTTTAGCAATCTTAGGATGATTAGCGTGAAGATAGCGCCGTTGTTTAGCCGATTTAAAAGGCATTACTTATTGATCTTGCCTTTACCTTTACCACTTCCAAACTTGCCATAAGATTCGTCGCGGCTTGATTTCATTTGTTTCTTAGTTCTTTTCTTTTTAACACGCATAGCAATAGATTCATCTTTTCTATCGTTATAACCTTGTTTCTTTTTAGTAGCTGGTTTTTTCTTTTTCATAGAACTTCCTTTTGATTTAGTTCCTGCGGGTTTTGCATAATCCATTGGTTTGTTTCTTTGCAGCGCAGGTTGTTTATATGCTAAATTTGGCATAGTATACTCCTTATAGTCTAGTTATTTTAACTGCTGCATCCATAGATTTGGCAGCATCTTTTGCCATGTTACTAGCAAATTTCATTTCCGCTTCTTTTAATCGTAGCGCACGATCCTCATCCTCGTTTTCATCCGTTGTCATGAGTTTCGCTTCTTCAAGATCCATCTTGTCTTGATGTATCTTAAGCCTGTTCATCTCCCCTTGCGCACGCAATGCGAGATCTTGTTTCTGTAATTCCATTCTTTCTTCTTCAGTAGTAGGATTTTCACCAGCCATGATCTTAGCTTTTTCTTCATCAAACTGTAATACTTTGTCTGAAGCATTTGCTGCCATCATTGCAATTTGATTTTGCATTTCCATTGGTAGTGGTTGTCCTTGTTGCTGAGCCATCATCAATGCTTGTTGAGCTTGAGGATCTTGAATCATCTGCATCATTTCTTGTTGATACTTCATAGCTAAGTGTTCAGTTATGTGCCCCATTAATATTTGTTGCAGTTGTGGATTTTCTTTATAAGCTGGATTACGTAAGATAGTTCCATGAGTTACAATATGTGCATCATGATTCTGTTCCATCTGTGCTTGTAAAGGCATACCTTTCATAGCAGCCATGTTCTCTGTAATAGGATTAGCTGACATAGGTTTTTGTGATTGTGCTAAATATCTTTGGGGTTCTTCTACTCCCATAGCCGCAAACAGTTCCATACTAATAGTCTGCATGTTATATGCAGCTGGGTTCTGTTGTGCTATAGACATAATAGCATTTATCTTAGCAATCCTATGCGCCTCAGTTGGCATGTTAGGATCTGATACTGGAATAACATCAATTGATTTTAAATTGAAGTCTTCTCTGAAAACTTGCTGTGCACCACCCGCGACTTCATAAGGATACATATCTGGAAGATATTCGCTATCGATTCTAGCGAGAATACGCAGGTCTTTGGATTGAGCAGCATGTAAGCGTTTGTGCACAGCGTTGAATAGCTTTGAAGATTGCTCTAGCAAAGCCATTGTAGTGCCGACTGGACCGTAGTTAGAACCTTGTTCTACTACACTATCTGTCGCATCGGCAAACTCTTTTGCAAGATTTGTAACATATTGCATTAAGTTAAATAAAGTTCCTGATGGTTCTTTAAATGGTAATGGTTGTAATGATTTTTGTAAATCTCCTGCTGGACTATTTACTTCCCTCCATTCACCTGGTGAGATAGGCTCATCAGGGGCAAGTACACGAAGACCGTGTGCCTTGAAACCCCCTGGTAAGTTTGCAAAGGTTCCAGCATCAATAAGTTGACGCATAGAGGAAGTAGCAGTCTTAGTAAGACCACCAATTAAATGTAAATATCCGTAACCATAAAAACCTAAACCTGGAATCATTGTATAATGTGTGAAGTACATTTTCTTTTTCATTAAAATATCTTCTTCATCCCAGTTTCTAGTTATAGATAGTACTTGTTGATCTTTAGTCATGTGAACAATGTATGGAAGTTTTAATCCATCTTCGTTTTCAAAACCTGGTAAATCTACATTAGCATGCATTTCTAAAATTTCAACCTCATCATCTATTTGACCAGGTCTACTTCTACCCACAGCTTCGTTTGCTGTTTCGGTTGCAGCGTCTTCATCAATCTCAGTTTCCATAACGTCTATGTCACGGAACATTCCTGCTATTTGTAATTTTCTAATTTCGTTTTTTGATAGAACATATTTGTGTGTAAATCTTTCTGCTGTTTCTAAATTAGATGCATAATAATCTACATAAAAATCACTAGCTTTAATATATTCGGTACGTGCTCTTTGCATGGTTGGATCCCAATATGTTTTCTTAAATGCAGTACCATACAATGATACATAAAATAATAAACGATCTAGTTCTGGGCCATACTCTGGCATTTGTATTTGTGTTTGCCAATTCATAAACTGACGAACACGTGTTGCTTGTTCTTGTTTTTCCATTGTGTCTAGCCCCATGATACGCGTACGTACAGGACCTTCTGTTGGAAATAATTCTTTATATGTTTTTGCTTGAAATTTTACAACTGCTTGTGCTAAGACAGGGTGAGTTGCACTACATGCCCCTGGAAAAGGTTCATCACCTTGTTCATCTTGAAACCCTAATAGAGTTACACCTTCTTCTGCAATGTTATCGTATTCATGACGCGATTCTTTATCACGTTCAAAGCCTTCTAGTAGTTCACCTGAAATTAATTCAAGGTCTTCGTCTGACATAAGTTCTGCTAAGTTAGCAGTAAACTCATCTTCTAATACTTCTTCGTCTTCTAACAGACCCATTGCTTCTGCAGTTTCTAGTTCTGCATCATCTGTTACTTCTACTTCTAATTCTTCTGTACCATCAGGCATACTTACACCTGATTCTAGTTCGTCTAAGTCTATTTTTTTCTCAATTGCCATTTCGTATCCTTATTAATAATATAACCCTCTCTTCTTGCCGTAAGCTGCTTCTTTTCTATTATATACTCTTTGCTCGGCCTTGTCAACCCATGTATTCTCGCTATGCTCTATGTAACCACCGTTACGCATCCAAAGTAATGCTTGGGATAGTGTGTCAATGTAGTCATCATGGTTGCCTGTTGGAAATGTTCTAGCTTCTTCCATCACTTCATGTGCCCATGTACGGTCATGTGGTGCATATATCCTACCATTGTGAAACAATGCAGTGATTGCATACACTCTTGCCACCTTATCTCTGTCTGGATTAAACTCAAAGATAGGAAGTCCTGTCATTCGTAGGTCTTGTATCAACGATTGACCTGATGCCTTCTTCTCTATAAGGATTGAGTCAGGTTGATGCTGTTCATACTTGTCAATTGCCTTCTGTCGCAGTGTTGGGTAGTCCCATCTGCCCCTTTCAGCTCCTAATAGACACACATTGGGGGCAGATACCCCATTATCGAATACACCCCACGTAGTTATTGCAGAATAATCGGCTGTTGTCCTAGTTGAGAACGCAGTATCCCATGATTGTATAATATATGTACACTCAGGTGCTTCCTCTTTAGTCCAATCCTGCCACCATTCCGCTTTAAGTATGTTACCTTCCTCAGATGAGGGTGATTGTCCGTACAATGCGTCAAATTTAAAAGCAGGTGTGTTGTTTTTAGTCCTGATTATGTCCGAAGTTGTCCAACAAAAGCCACCTTCTTTGTCAGGTGCAGGCCAAAAGGACTCACCTAGCTTTAATTTAGTAAAATCTTGGGACAAATATCCTTGTTTTAATAGCTTTTTACGTGCAGGTTCTAAAGTTTCTAAAGATTCTGTCGTATTTAGGGCAGGTATGCGTACTACTTCCCACTTATCTGCCATAGGTGCAGTCTCTTGTTGATCTAATAAAAAACCTGCTAAGTCTGTTTCATGCCATCTTGTCATAACAAGTACAACTTTACCACCAGGCATTAACCTTGTACGTAAACCTGATGAGTACCATGCATTTAAACTGTCACGTCTAGTCTTTGAGTAGGCATCTTGCTCTGATATAGGATCATCAATGATTGCCAAGTGTGCACCAAACCCTGCGATACCTGAACCAGAACCAGCTGCTAAGAATGAACCTGCTTGCTTGCCTTTGTATTCAAGACCCCATGAGTTTGCCGCTCTGTTATCTTTACGAATATTTATTTTTGGGAATATAGATTTGTATGCATCTGTATTTACAATGTCACGAATAGCACGACCGAACCTTGTAGCTAAGTCATCACTATGCGATACTGCAATTTCTTGCCAATATGGATTACGCCCCAGCGCCCATGCTGGAAAGTAAGTAGATGTGATTAATGATTTACTAGAACGTGGTGATATAAAAATCATAAGACGATCCGTCTCACCCTTCTCTAATTTCATTAGTTGATCACACAACACTCTGTGGTGTGGACCAATACTGAAAGAAGGATTCATTAGCATTACAAACGCTAAGAGATCGTCTCTTGATTGGTGGATAGCTAGCCTAGTGGCTGCATCCCTATCTTCCGATGTTAACGACATACGCAATTCCGCCCCATAATGCTAGTTGCATATATAGGTTTGTCGGAGGATTGGATGCGTTATATTCCTTTAGTGCTGGCGTTAATACGCGAGTCCCCATACTATCTCCTGTGTTAGTTGGTTCTATTTACTTTTTTTTCTATTTGCAACTTTGACTGTCTCTCCAATAGTTGGTGTAGCGCCATCTGGTAAATTATAAATATCAAATACGTGTACTCCTTTATTGTAGTCATAGTCTTCTGCTTGAGTCGACCAAGTATATGTTCCGTTCTTACCTGCTTTAGCACTAGATGTGTATCTAGTGTTATTGTAAGGACCATTTACTGGATGTGACTTAACTTCTTTTATAGCCATGCTTTCCTCCCTAAAATTTTATTTTAAATCCTACACTGGCTTTGCCACTGCTTGGATCATAGCTCGCTGAGAAACCTTTAGGTACTTTCTCTTTGATCTTTTTGTAACCTTCGGTTGCACCTGGTATTTTACTAACACCATAACCTAATGCGCCCGCGGCTATTTTCTTTAAAAAAGTTTGAGACTTGCTTTGAACAAAATCTCTAGCCTCATTTAATCCCATGTCTTTCCGTTGGTTGGACATTAGTACTTTGGCATCACCCGCGACATTCTTTTTTTAGCCATAGGTTTTTTCTTTTTCTTCATTGGGGTTTTCTTTTTAAATGGTTTTGGTTGTTTCATGCTTCCCATCATTTGGTTTTTTGGTTTCATATATTGCATATTATTTCCTTCCTCTAGAGACTAGTTCATCTGATTTACGTTTCTTGTTTGCCGCCATTTTAGCATTAGCATTTTTTGCAGAAGACTTCATTGCATTAGCGGAAATAAATCCACCACGCTTAGCGTCTCTGTTATCTGCTGCTTTTGTTCTAGCAGTTTTCTTAGCTGCTTTATCTTTAGATCTTTTACGTCTAGCTGCTTCCGCTTTCATTACTTGGCTGTCTTTAGCTTTTGGCATTTTGCCAGTAACACCTGCAGCTCTTGCATTAGCTTCTCTAGAAGTTTCTTTCTTAGGTTTGTCTTTTCTTTTAATAGTACTTGCTTTAGCTTTGCTTCCGCCACCAGTTAGTGCACTCTTAATTGATTTAGTAATATTTTTAATATCTTTTTTAATTACAGTTTTTAATTTATTTTTAGGTACTTGTTTTTGTTTTGGTCTTGGTTTTGCTCTACCAGTTCTATTGATAATTTGAAATCCTGGTTTAACTTTGTCTCCGTCTAATGCGTCTTTTATTTTTGAAAAGAAGCCTTTCTTTTTCTTATCGGCCATGTCGTATCCTTATTTTAGTTGTTTTAGTTTGGGTGCTGCTATGCGTTTGAGACGCTCGACATCTCTCGCTATATCCTCCTGTGAGTTTCCTGTAGCAAACGCATTTGTTACAGTCGTCTCGTTAATAGACTTGTCAGTCCACATCGCTTGATGTTTACCGAGAAGTTCTAAGGAGCGGATAGCCGCGTTGTAATCTCCTTCTTGTTCAGTCTTTTCAGAGATACGTACTAGGCGCCTAAGTATATCGTCCGCTTCAATTTTAGTACGTTTTGTTTGTTCAGACTTCAGCTCGGCAATCCTTGCTACAATCGCAGGGTCTTTCGTTAACTTATATGCGTTATTCGCTGCGTGCTTCTCAGAGTAGCCTGCTCTTATGGCGGCTTGTTTGATATTGAGATCTTTTATGAACTCATTACAGAACGCTTCCTGCTGGGGAGTTAACTTAATCTCTGAGTCAGGTTGTTGCATCTTAGTTGCTTTAGTCATAGAAGTAGTATACAACATTTATACTTGTATTGCAAGAGCAAATGTTGTACAATAGTTGTGTGTGGTTCACGCCACACGTCTCCTGTAAGACGGGGAGGATTAAGTAGCGTTCACTCTCTCAAATATAACGCGCCTCCCCGCAATTTAAAGGGGGCATCCTATTTGCCGCAAACTTTTCCCTGGGAAAAATAGTCTAAATTTTTGCTAAAATTTTTTGAGATGCATTATATATATATCTGGGCGTCTAGTTTTTTTGGGTGGGGGTAGGTGCTTGGTCATTTCTGAGGAAAATGGGTGTTCTCGTTTTGTTCTCATTTGCCCCCAATCCTGGGTGCGTCAATGTGTCGCACTTTATTTGCTTGACATTTTTTCGGAATAGTTTAAACTTCGCACTTTTCTTTTTTCTAGGCTTTAAGCCAATACCTTCCCCCAAATGTGTTGTATTTTTACAACAAAAGTTATCCACAGGTTATCCACATTTTAGTGAAATTAGCTATTGCAATTAAGTTTTAATAGTATAGATTGTAATAATGGAAGATATAAAGATCAGCTAGATACCTTCCCTTAACCAAGTTAAACAAAGGTTTAATGATGTTAAATAAAAAGCCTAGAAGAAAGTTTAAAGCCATAACTTTCACCAAGATTGAAAAGAAAATGTTTGAAGTAAATTACAAAGAGGAGAGTTTTAAAGACCTAAATACTAAAGTACACTATCCGATATCAAGTGCTTATAGAGGGTTTTCAATGTTAGGGGGTAGAAGTAATAAATGTAGATACGCTTAAAAAAAGACTTGACAAGCAAGTTTAATAATATAGAAGTAAGTTATAGAAAGTAGGTTAAAATGGAAACGAATAGAATTGAGATTAAAGATACGAGAACACTAACAAGATTACTGAGAAATTGTTATTACATCTATGCTTATGTTGTTATAGGTACAGATGAGGGTAGATATATAAAATTACAGAAAACTGATTTAATGAGTAATCTGATAGATTTAGATATTGACTTGAAAAAGTTTACTTATGATACAAGTGATAATACCATATGGGTAGACAGTTTCACACAATAGGAGAATTAATATGCTGACTAGAAAAGACTTTACAAAAAGAGCAAATGAATTTATACAATTAAGTAAGAACTGTAAAAGAAATACTATTGAATTAATGACAGTAGGTCATCAAATTGACAACTATTGTTATATTGCTAAAGAATCTAATGAGAGATTTGACGAGCAAAGATTCAGAAACTACATAGAGGTTGGTGTATATGGCAACAGTATTTGAGTATAAACTAGGAACGCATAGAGGTAATAAAAGATTATGGATAGAAGGTAAAAGATTACTTGACAATTCTTTTATATGTGATAAGAGATATAATATAAGTTATACAAAGAATTATATTATGATAGAGTTTGATGAGTTTGGTACACATAAGATAAATGGTACTGAAAAAAGACCGATTATAGATATTAATAATCGTAAACTATCGGCAACATTTACTACTGACATGGTGTCAGTAGAATTTGATACTGATAATCTGATAATACAAGGAGTTTAATTATGCCTATTAAATCAGATACTAAAAGAACTATGAGCTTTACTGACTGGGTTATTGACCAACAGGAAATACAAGACGAACAAATCCTGGACTCAGATGTTGATGAGTTGTCTATTCAAGAGGAACAGGCAATCACTAGCGAACTATTAAACAAGTGGGGTACACAATGACTTTACTATCAGAACTGAGAAGTACAGACTATAATGATGATAGTATGTATTCATATCTATGTAAACTAAAGTATGATGAGTTTGTAGATAGTCATGATATCGAGGTTGATTTTCTTAATGATGTTGATAGAATGTTATCAAGATATTTCATACGAAATGACATGACAAGATACAGAAGGCTCACTAATCTTTTCGGTGATGCCATTGACAGATTTAGTAAGTGTGAGGATTGTGGTTCCTGGGAATATGAAGATGATGTAAGGTGGGCTTATGATGATAACCCTATATGTTCTAATTGTATTGACAATTACAGATACTCAGAGAACAGAGATACATATGTAAGCGAAGATGATTATTATGATGAGGAATCTGAATCACAGCATGATGATTATATCTATGAATACAATGAAGATGTAATGTCACATTGTAGTTACCAAGTATCAGACAAGGACAGGACAGAACTATACCCCCTATATATGGGTGTAGAGTTAGAAGTTGAGAGAAGAAATAATTGTCCTTATGAGATTGGAGAAATGACACACAATGATTTTTATAATGGTAAGACAGGACAGTTTGCTATTATGAAATCTGATGGCTCACTATCCAATGGCTTTGAGATTGTCACAGCACCAGCCACACTCAATGCTCATAGAGAGAATTGGCATACATTTTTAAATGGAGCTGCAATCAAGCACCTCAAATCCTGGAATACTGATACAACAGGTATGCACATACACATATCAAGAAATCATTTAACACAGCTTGATATTGGTAAGCTACTTGTCTTTATCAATGACTACAAAAATGAGGAGTTTGTGAATCATATTGCAGGTCGCAATTCAGACCAATGGGCAAAGAAATCTAGCAAGAAGATTTCTGATGCTGTAAATTCATCTGAGAAGTATGAGGCTGTCAATATGTCGCACCGACATACAATCGAGTTTAGAATATTCAAGGGCAATCTTGCTAAGCAAGGTTTGTTCAGAGTAATGGAATTTGTCCATGCTTTAGTAGGGTTTAGTAAGACTACGAGCATGACAAAACTATCTTATAAAGACTTCATAAGATACATGGAGTTACCACAAAATAGAAGTGAGTATAAGATATTCTATGGTTGGCTAACAAGAAAATCCTATTGCATAGGTAAGCCAAGTCGTAGTGTTGATTGGTCTGATGAGCAGAACAATCTAAGAGAAATAGCTTAACTGAAAAGGAGTTATATTATGTGCTTAATTATACAAGCTACAAAACCAGAAGTAATCACAGAGAATATGATGAACTGTGCATACTTAAATAATGATGATGGGTTTGGACTTATGTTTGCCAACAAGGGCAAAGTTCATGTTCACAAATTGGGTAAGCCAAAATCATTCAAGTCTATCAACAAGCTATGGGATAGCTACAAAAATCTAGATGTGCCTATGGGTTTACATTTCAGATTCAATACCAATGGGGAGTCAAGCAAAGCTATGTCACACCCTTACCAGGTATTAACTAAAGAGGAAAGTAACAGAGATATATGGCTCATGCACAATGGACCTCAGTTACCTACACCCATGATTGACAGTAACAAATCTGATACTCATCAGTTTGTCAAGTGGATACTCAGACCACAACTAATCAATGAGCCAGAGTTACTATACAATCCAGATTGGCAAGAGATGTTGTCTGATATGATTGGTAGTGACAAGCTCTTGTTCCTGGATAGTAAGACAGAGGAGTTTACTATCATCAACGAAGACCAGGGAAAAACAACAGATGATATGTGGTTGTCAAACACATACTCATTAGAGCCACGAGGTAACTATGCTTTGTCTAGAGACTACAAGTATGATGAAGATACTGACACTCTAAAAAAGATAGAGAACAAGTGGACTTACGAAGATGATGATTGGGGTTATGGTATGGGTCATTACTCTGGTACACCAATCTATCGTACTCATGTAGAGACTAAGGATAACACTACCAAAAACTATGTCAATCCACCAAGAGACATACTTGAAGAAGGGACAGCTTTAGATGAGAATGATTTGTATGGTATGACATACAAAGAAATTGAGGAAGTTGTATATGAAAATCCAACTGGCGTATCACAATGGTTGCATGACCTTGTGTATAACAGCGAAGTAAAGGGAGGAAAGTAACATGACTATATTTAGATTTGATTTAGAAACTAAAAACTTTTATGAGATAACTACTAGAAATGGTGGGTCTAATAAGTTAAAGTGGACAACACTAATTAGACAAGTCTATTTAAAAGATGTACAATTTGGGGTGTGTCAACACCCCTTTGACCCAGAGAAAACTTCGTTTCGCCGAAAACCTTTCTCACTATACACCGACAAAGATTATGGTATAGCTATCAAAGGTACTGAACTATCGCAAGATGAGTACGATAACATAATGTCAGAGGATAGACCAAAAGTAAATAGTCTAGTCAACAAACTATTCTATAAGTATGGTGCTACATTCTGGCAATCATACCCAAGTCTTGTCAAGTCTTATGAGGACAATGGTACATTTGATTTGGTTAGGTCTAACCCTGTTACACATGGTACATACAGATATGAAAGCCACAGAAAATTTCCTACATGGAACATGCTAGGTAATGGGAATGAATTAGGTAGACCTATGTACTATCAACCACACCCTGTCAAAGCTATGAGATTCAGTGCCCAACAACACCACCAAGTGTTTAATGAGGGGGCAACAGCACATACATGGTGGGAACATCACGACAGGATAAACCCAACATGGAGACATACTATCCAGGAAAGAGTTGATGCGGCAGCGTAGCTGCTCTTCCCCTGGATTATCCAGGCAACATGAGGTTGCAGGATACAACCCGACTATACATGGAAGAACATGACTGAACACGAGGGTTACCAATATTACAATGAGGTGGCACAAGGTCGTCTTGTGTAGGGTACACTACCCTTATACTATATATAGTATATATAAATATATATATATATTTTAAATTGTATATTAGAGAGGGGTGTGCCTGTTCACCAAAAGTAGGTACCCTCGTGTAATGCCATGTACACCCATGTACAGCCGAGAAAAAACTATTGACGAGGAGAGAAAATTATGTTACTATCTATTATTATTTATTTGAGTGGAGTGATTTCACTACCATTATTTTATTGGACTTTCGTTATCGTACATGATGTACGTATGACACTAGAACGCAAAGCAAAAGGAGACTAAGATGAATCCACTAATCAAGGGGGCAGAACAAATTAGGTATCAGTCCCCATTATACGACCCTGTCTATGATGAAGATGACAATGTCGTAGACGAGGAGTGCATACGAGTAGGCACTGATGTGATTGATACATTCATCAGACCTGTCAATGCTGATGGCAAGCCCAGGTATTACAGGCTTCGCTACCCAGTACACGCCAAAGAACATAAGCGTAAGTGGGATAACTGGCTCAACCAACAACTCGTAGACGCTGAGCCTTATCGTGTTAAGGTTAGTAAGGTAGGCAGACGAGTACTGTTTAGCATTGACCCTAACTTCATTGCGAAAAGAGATAAGGCTAGACGCAGACTAGAGGCTCAAAGAAAGCGAGCATCCAGGATTACAGCTGAGCTGCACCAAGCTGCAGGTAACGATGAGGCTAACACCTGGGAAAGTTTTGATTTAGAATGGGAAAGACAAATGCAAGAAAGGAATAACTATGAAGTATAATGTAACAACTTGGGAAACACTTGAGTGTACCTACGAAGTCGAGGCGACCAGCAAGGACGATGCCTGGGAACGAGTGCTTGACAACGAAGGAAAGCAAACGAGTAGGACATGGAAAGAGAATGGCTCTTACATAGTGGAACCCAAGTTACCTGACTCATCACCAAAGTTTCCTGGTAATGTAGTAGACTTTAAGACAAAGGTCTTAGAGATAATGAAAAAGAAACCCATTGACAAGGAGAAATAATTATGCTAAACACAATGGACTTAGTGAGAATCAAATGGCTTGATGCAATGTCAGATGATAACACATGGCAAGAGTTGTCTGAGTTAAGGCAACAACAACTACGACCTGTCGAAACTGTGGGGTGGATACTTACAGACTTCGGTGGTAAGATAGTAACTGTCTCATCTTATGATGAGGAAAGTAAGACAGGTGGTGGGGGTGTAGTTATCCCTACTAATTGTATAACAGAGATACAACATCTTGAAGGAGGAAGAATTGAGCAGTACGAAAATGGCAAACCCACTGTTGCAAGAGGCTTATAAGACTAGGCTTTTTACATATGGCACATTAAAAAAAGGGGGCAGACTTGAGGAACTAACAAAGAGGTCTGAGTATATGGGAGAATACTTTACCGTACACTCGGTCTTTCAGATGAGAGATTATGCTAACGCATTTCCTATTGTGTTCTTTGACTATGGACAAGCAGAAGGCAAGTCAATCAAAGGTCATCTGTATGAGTGTGATGTACGAGCAGTGGAATGTATTAATCAAATGGAAACCAATGCGAACTACACACCACACATAGCTGATGTTATTAACGAAGAAGGTAACATCACTAATGCGTTGATGTTTGTTAACTGTAATCGTGGTGCTGTGGCAGATTCACAGCTATCACTAAGAAATATTATTGAGGAGAAAGGATACCAAGAATGGCAACACTCGGTGGATTGGTAACATACATATGTGTGTATGGATTTTATATTATGGGAGCTTTGAGTTTCTTCTTTGCCCCCAACATAGTAACGTTCGGTTTCCTATGTTTCACAGTTTATATATTTGTAAGGAAAAAAGATTATGAAAAAGAAAAAGAAAAGTAAATGGAGTAAAGGTGTAGGTTTGCGGGAAGCAACGCCAAGAGATGAAGATATCCTGGAAGAAGGAGACTTTGTAATGGACGGCTACTCAGTACAGATACCAACTGGTCAATCAAAAATAGATATAGATGATTTGACTTTAGACCAAGACGACTATGAACTACAACAAGAGGAGGCTACCAATGGCATGGAATCCGACGACGCAGAACCTATTGCAGTCGATAGATATTTCAGACGCATTAGATAAGGCAATAGATTATTTAGACAACCAAGATAGTGATGACGCACAGATATCTATCCCGTCAAGTAATCCATTTTCTTTACGAATGAGAATGTATAGGTTTGTAAAAGCCTATGCATTGCAGATGAAAGATAACCAAGATGTAGATGAGAATAAATATAATCATTTGCATTTTAAAGAAACAAAAGATAATGTTATTATAAAAAATTCTTTTGAGAAAGAACAGTTAGTATTAGTAACTGATAAAGGAGAGACCTTATGAAGAAAGATAAACTAGAAGATATGTTCACTAAATGTATAGAAGAAATGCGTGAGCCTATAACAGAACTGTCAAAGAAATATCCTGTGGATATTATTAACAGTGCTATGTTAGAGTTAGGTTTACGTATGTTACTTATGCGAACAGGAACAATGAGTACCTTGCATATGTTTAGCAGCGCTGTTGCTACTATCCTGGAAAAAGGTCCATTGGTTGAGGCATTCGGTCAAGACAATGCACTAGATGAAGTAGATTGGTTAGAGAATGGGTCTCTAATTAAACCAACATTACATTAGGAGAGAGTATGGATAAGAGAATAATCCATGTACCTACACGAATGAAACATTGGGAAGATGAAATGTACAATGCAGAGTTTGAAGATAGGTGGAGAGCATACCACGAATTTAAAAAGTTGTATGAATACTATAAGGAACTACATGAAAGGGGGCACGAATATGAACCAAACTTTTAAGAAGGTAACACCGGGTCACGGCAAATCCTGGTATGTTAAATGGACAGCTTCTGTTATCATCATCATAGGCATGGTGTTAACAGCAGTAGAGATAAGCCCACTCAATTTGTTCTTCCATTTAGGTGGAGTAACTGGTTGGTTTATTGTCGGTTACATGTGGCATGACCGAGCATTGATGACAGTCAATTCAATAGCCATGTTTATATTTGCAGTAGGAATTTTGTTAAACTTTTAGCTTGACATTTTTTCTATCTGTGATACTATTAATAATAAAATAAGGAGAGATATGCAATACGATATTACAACATCACATATGAATACACAGCATTGGTTAGTTGAGGCTGACTCTAAAGAACATGCTGAAGAAATATTTAAGAAATGTAAAATAGAATGGAGCAAGGAACTACGTAAGTATGTATGTAGATACCCAATACCATATGTCTTACAAGGATTAATTACTATTCCCGATGCAGAGTTACGTGCCATCAACGTAGTACCTGGTCAAAACGAACCACACTTTACAAAGTTAGGAGAGAGTAATGACTGATAAAGTAAAGCAAGAAGATGAGTTAGTTATACCTGTCGACTTGTTGGATAAAGACCCATTGGAATTAGCAGAGAGTGAGGAAGACATACAAACTATTGTTACTTACTTACGTGCGACCCGGGAAAACATCCGAGCAACAGAGAAAGCAGGTAAACGTATCACCAGTAAATCATCAAGAACTAAACCTAAACAATACGAAACAAATGTATTGGACATGCTAGTTAAGGAGGCATAATGGAACAACCAGATAGACTAAAGAAGTTTATACTACAAGACGGTAACCCTATTCAAAAGATATGGGATACATCAAGTCTATCATCATTCCTATCATGCCCCCGTATGTACAACTGGACTAACTTACAAGGGTATAAGTCTAAGGCATACGGTATGGCAACAGGCTTTGGTTCTGCTGTACATGAAGGACTTGAAGTCCTTGACATTCAGAAATTCAAGGGGGCAACAAAAGATGAAGCTGTAGTAGCAGCTATAAAGCATGTGCTCCTGGAATTTGGTGAGTCCTTAAACTTATCAGAAGATAAGGCACGGGGGTTGACTGCAGCTTTACGAGCTATTACCTGGAGAGCAGAAGAATTTTGGGAAGACCTGTTTGAAATAGCTACCATGCCAGACGGTGAGCCTTGCCTTGAGCAAAGGTTTGAAGTACCCTTTGGTAATGGAGAGTACAGATTCTCTGGTCGTATTGATAAGGTAGTACAACTAGAAGGTAAGTTATATCTATGCGATGTTAAGACAACGAAGACAACGCTTAACTCTAATTACTTTGGTAACTTCATGCCGAACAATCAAGTGTTCAGTTATCTATGGGCTGCCAGGGAAGTACTAGGTCTGGACGTAGCAGGATTTATTATTGATGCTGTACAAACAGGTGTGCACTTCACTAGGTTTGACCGTAGTGTATACAATGTACCAACAGATTTAATAATGGAGTGGTATAAAGATGCCATGCATACATTAGATACATCAACAAATTATTTTAATAAACAATATTACCCAGCAGATTTCACTGCTTGTAACAACTATGGTGGCTGTAGATTTAAAGAAGTTTGTTCAGCTTCACCTGATCGTCGTAATCTTTTCCTGGATAATGATTTCGATAAACAACCTCATCCAGATTTAGTGGAGGCTTATGCAGAAGCAGTATAATAAAAAGAATAAATATCAAAGAGATAAATGGTATTCGGATACCACTACTCTATTAAATATAATAATAGTATTAAGTATAATAGATTTAGTTGGTTGGTATTTAAGGTGGGTATCATGATCGTCAACATTTTGTTGGGATTAATCCTAGCAGATTTATTACTCATTACATTTATGATATATGTAATTGGTAAAATTATTGACGAAAGAATAAAATAAGTATTGACACGGAAAGCAATTCATGTTAGTATGTTAACTTCACAGGAGATAAAAATGGCAAACATTAAAACACACAAGTCAGCAGAGTATACAAAGCTTATGTTGGTAGGGGATAGTGGTTCGGGTAAAACCACAGCACTAGCCTCGCTTGCAAATGCTGGATACAATTTACGTATCCTAGATTTTGATGACGGTCTATCCATTCTTCCAGAGTTTTTAAATAAAGATGCAGTTAAAAATGTATCCTTTGTTACTTGTAAAGATTCTTTAGGACAAGCAACAGCTTTCCGTAAGGGCGTACAAATGATTACTAACTGGAAGGATGGCGACGAAGATTTTGGTTCAGTTAAAACTTGGACTAATAAAGATGTACTTGTTATAGACAGCTTGACTTTGATGGGCGAGGCAGCATTACGTGGTGCCCTGGTTTTCAACAATAAGAAATCCACCGACCAACCTAGTCAACCAGAATGGGGGACA
>Ga0209337_1001108_pt1 | contig 20810 bp, 40 predicted proteins | sample LinPmetageLP53_FD_184044 | JGI IMG/M metagenome (GOLD analysis project Ga0209337, IMG submission 184044) | Marine viral communities from the Pacific Ocean - LP-53 (SPAdes) (version 2) | ecosystem: Environmental > Aquatic > Marine > Oceanic | place: Pacific Ocean | collected 2010-02-08 | reverse complement strand
CACTAGTTCACTTAATTCTTTTCTAGTCGCTAACCGAATAGGAAAATAGATATTATGTTTTTTTTCCATTTAATTTTATTGGTTTTGCTTCTGGGAGAACACCCGCTCGAAAAGCATTTAACTTTTCCTGACTAAACCCTGTAAATTCTTGTATCAATGAAACAGAGTCTACCTTCTTCTCCGTATTTAACATACCTGAAAGTTTCATTAATGTTTCTATTGCTCTTAATTTGTCAGAATCTTTTCCATCTTCGGTTTCTACAATATCTTTTGTTTTTGCTAATAAATAAGATTTAGTGATTCCACTCTCATTTAATAGTAATTCTATTTCTTTATCTATCAACTGTCTTACCTTTTTACTTCTTAATAATACTTTTGTTTTTTCTTTTGCGTATTCATAGCTGTTTGTATTCTCATGAGCTTGCATAAATGCGTCAATCGGTTTCATACCACTAGCTATATACTTAGCAAATATACGCTTAGATGTGGATAAATTGCCGTCAATTATTTTTTGATACCAATTTTTCTTCCCGAATCTCCAGATGTCTTTAACAGGCTCTCCTTTAATATTACTGGTTCTCTTTGTATTCGCCATCCCCAGTAGTGTCCTAATGTAATCATCACTCCTACTTCTTGTTTTTATAGTACCACGTTTAATAACTAGGGTTACCTGCCCATCATCAGTTTTAATCCAGTCGCCCGTATTTGCCCCTCTCCAGTCCGATTCTATTGTTTGCTTGGGGTTATACCGCCTAAACTCTTTTTCGTCCTTATATAGCGTATATTCAACGCCTTTTACTTTTCTTTTAAAAGCCAAGAACCACTCCCACTCTGTGTATCACACTCACCTTTCCTACTCCCTCCGGATTCCTAATTTACGTTTTTATGGAATGTTTCGTCAATAGACAAGACCTCAAACTCTTTTAATGCTTTTACTCTACAGAGCAGTTCGGCTACTTTACCATAGACAGCCGAGGTCGGGTTGACTACATCCAGTACCTCTATGTCATCCGCCAACCTTTTAATTTCATTTATATTGGTAAATACATCAATATCATCAAAAGACCCCGTTAATGCTTTTTGAAATCTCGTTTGATTACTTTTGTATTTTTCACCCATGAGTAAATTTAATTAAAAAGGTAGTAAGGATAAAGGAAATAAAGTTTTCCACATAGTTTTCCACAATGGATGCTGGAGTATAGTATAATGTAGTAGTATAGTATCTGTAAATAGTTAGTATAGTAGTATAGTAGTATAGTACTATAGTATAGTAGTAGTATAGTATAATATAGTATAGTATAGTAATATAGTATAGAATAGTATCACGCCCTAGAAAAATCTTTAAAAATTTACAAAAATTATATTTGTATCTTTCTCTCTCTTATAATTTGCATGGGTACTCCCCCTATCCCATTCGGGGTTGAAATAGTTAGATTGAATTTTTCGATTCAAGCGGGCAGGGGTTGAAAGTACCGAGGATAAAAAAGACCTACGTCAAAAATGACCCTTGTATCTGTTGTTATTGTTACACTTATAATTAAATTGGAACCAAACTAACGAATTCATCTATAATAGGTATCAAAAGGACATTACAAGCGACGGAATATGGCACAGGGATTACAGACATATGATAATGAGACAATGTAGGGACTTGATAATAATTAAAGTGCGAATTACTCCAATGATGCAAGGTAAACAATCCTGATTTGACTTTAATTATTGTTTGTTTAAATATCAATAAAGGAATAAAACAGTGAAGAATAACAACCTAAAAAGGTTTGATGATATGAAGACTCATAACATCGAACAAATGAAAGACCTACGATATAAAACTAACTGCATGGTGTGCGTTAAATCAATGAATACTAACATTGATACTGATGCATATTTCTCGGATAGTTTAAACGGATGGATTCACCGAACTTGTCAAGATAAACTTGACAGGTGCGATAGTTGCGACCAAATCAGCTTACATCTTGAAAGCGGTTCTTGTCGTCAATGTATGAGGAATACATCCGTCAGAAGTTATGGTTATAAACCCATGGCATCTTTTCATAGGATAAAGCCTAAAACAGGCGAACCCTTCAGAACTGATAAACCTAATTCTAAACATAATATACCGATAAATCATTTCGGTGTTGAAATAGAAGTAGACTGTCACCAAGATGAAGAAGAGTACGATAATAGCATTATACTAGATGGTAATAACTTTGCCTCTCTAGTTAGGCAAATAGGTTCAGCCGTTAAAGGTTGTAATCTATTTTACTGCAAAACGGATTCTTCTTTATCTGATGTAGGGATTGAAGTTGTTTCACATCCTTTTTCTTGGAACTTTTGGCGGACAGTCGGACAGGACATATACGATAGCTTATTTAGTGTCTTGATGTCTAGTGGCTATTTTTCTGCTGAAACAGAAGAGGGAGGAATGCATATTCATATTAGTAAAAACTCTATTTCTCGAGATACATTACTAAAACTGTTATGGTTTATTTATGAATCTCGTTCATTCATGGAGTTTATTGCTCAAAGAGATGTGTCGAGTTTTGCATCCTTAACCTTTCGAAGTTTGACAGGACGTCCTAAAGAAGGTCTAACCTTCAGTAAAAGACGGAATATTATAACCAAGATAGCTAAGGATAAACATTCTTATCAACAGGGACGTTATACTGCATTAAATATGCATAATGACCAAACTCTTGAATTTAGAATCTTTAAAGGAACTCTCAATATAATGACTCTATCTAAGGCGGTAGAATTCATTCATTCTTTATTAGCTTACTGTTCAATTACTCCAATCTCGGAGATAGTGAACAATAAAAATGAGGCTTACAGGGTTGACAGGTATCTTAATTATTTATCGATGAATCAGACTAAATACACCAATTTATCTGCATTCATTGCTAATAGTAATTATCTGTCTACTATTAAGGCTAACAGGCTATTTAAAGAGGCTAACGAGCAATGTTCTAGGGCATTAATGTTGCAAACTGTTGATGAAAGATTAACAGAAAAAAGAAACATTAACGGATGGAATAACGATACAAAAGGAGTACTAGTATAATGTGTATAGTAATATTAAAAGATAAAGACGGGCAAGTGTCTAAAAAAGACCTCGAGCAATCATTTGATAACAATCCAGATGGAGCAGGATATTTATTCGCTAAGAATAATAATCTAACCATTAAAAAGGGATTCTTTATTTTTAATGATTTTTGGGAGTCTTTTTCTAGGGATATGATTCAATTTAACAATCCTATAAGTATAATCCATTTCAGGATAAAAACTCATGGGGCAACAAATAAAATGAATTGCCATCCTTTCTTAATCAATGATAGCATCGGATTTGCTCACAATGGAATCATCAATTTTGTTGATGACCATAAGAAAAAATCTGATACACTCATGTTTAGGAATGATATACTTAACAATTTACCAGACGGCTTTATGTTTAATAAGGCTATCATGGAGTTAATTGCTGAGTCTATCGGGACATCTAAATTAGTTTTCTTGGATAAAGAGAACAATTTTAGAATTGTTAATGAGTCACTTGGACATTGGGACAAAAGTAGTCTTGTATGGTACTCAAATAACTCATATTGTGATTATCACTATAATAGCTATGGTAATAGTTACATGTATGGTTATGGGAACGTATATAAAGATTATGGAGCACTAAATCTCACGAATAAGAAGAAGAAAAAGAAAAAGAATAGTTACGTGAAGTTAGAGCGGACTGAATGTCGGACTTGCCATAGCGGTTTACTAACCCTTAATGAACAGAAATTCGGGCATTGTCACAAGTGTCAGACTGAACATTCAAAAATTGTCACAGTCGACAAAACAAGGATATAATCAATAATAGGGAGGAATAAAACAAACAAAAGGGAGAGTCTAGAGATAGGCTCTCCCTTTTTTTGTGTCTAAAATTATAGAATCAACGTTGATTTACGCTGGTAGTGCACGCAGCGGCCTCCAGTGCAGCCGTCACCGAGGAGAAACACAGCCGCAACAGGTAAAAACAAAGGGAAATCCCTTTAAAATGAAGCCAGGAATCCACTTTTTTAACAACCTACCCACGTTATGTATAATACAGAAATTCCTATTATACATAATATCCAAACTTTAAAAATAAACAGTCAAAAATAAGTGTTTCCACTTAAAAATAGTAACAGATGTTACTATAATAGTTATAATTATAACGCTTAGTATATATATAATCTTGTATGCACGCTGGTAAACGCTGGTAAGTATTAATATATTTTATGCACGCAAGTATGCACGCACGTCGTCCGAGCCCTATTTAACAATATCTTATGCACGCTGGTAAGTATGCAAGCTGGTAGCGGTGCAGTTGCTCAATATCTATATATTCTATGCAAGCGGGTAAGCAAGTTCGCCAACTCAGAGCTAAATATATATAGTTTATGCAAGCAAGTAGCTAATATAGAGCGTTTTACGCCACTTTAGGTAAATAAACGGATGTTCTATTATACATAACCCTTTATATATTGCATCTTAGTTTACTATATTATATATAGGTTTCTACTTCTCCCACCACTTTTCCCACCTTCCCCCCAAAATAGTAATCTTTTTTTTTAAATATTATGGAACTTTTTAGAGCTTTTTGCGTATATAAGGTAAGAACAAAATAATAAAGGAATAAAGACAATGAAAAATGAAGATAAAAAAATGTATGTAGTGAGAGGTTCTGAAGATGGGAACTTAGGTGTATTTAGTAATTTAAAAAAAGCGTATGCCGTAGCGGTTCAATATAAAGAATCTGGATATGAGGGAACGACTAACAAGAATACAGACCCTCTAAAATCTTATTCTAAGGTATGTAAGCAATTTAAAGAGCATGACGATTTTTGGAGTTGGGCGGTTGGTATTGTAGATAAAGATAAACTAGATGGCTATGAATATAGTTCAAACGCAACTATTGAAAAATATTATTTAAATAATACTAATTAAAAAAGGAATAAATACAATGAGTTTTAAACATAATTATCTAGTAAATAAAATAACAGGTATAAACGAATTAACCTTTAAGGATGACGAATTAAGAGAGTATATAGAAGACTCTATAAAAGAATGGAAAGAAAACGGCACTTGGTCTAGTGAATGGAAAGAGGAATTGCACCACCATTTATTTAATGAAGACCATTATATAATAGGTACGTACAAAGCTAAAAAGTGGCTCGGAGATAATATATTTGAAGCCATTGGATATATTCACGATTACGAAACAGACCATTTCGGAGAAGTAAATACTAATTTATCAAATCCCGAGTCCGTTGTAAATATGTTCGCTTACATAAGAGGCGAGGAATTACTCGCAAATAGAAAAGAAGAAACAACTTGGAGAGGTGTATAAAATGTTAAAGACATATAAAATAAAATTAAAATTAACTAAAAAAGAAATTGAAGAACTATCTAATATTTGTAATATGGAAATTATACGTATGGGTAAACGCTCAAATACATTAAAAAATCTAGGTATAAAATGGATGCTTGAAGGCATTTGGGGTAAATGTCAAACCTATAAAAATGAATGGCTACAGGAAAATTATAAAAGTTGGAAAGAATTCAAAGCATTAAGATAGTAATCAACATAAAAAAAGGAATTATAAAATGAAATTAACTAAAGCAGAACTAAAAAAATATGGTTGGAAGTCTAATGAGGAAAGAAGCGACGCACTCAAAAGAATAGCACGTGATATGGGTAAATATATAATGGATACTAGCCCCGCATTTAAAATAAAATAAAATATTATGGAACTTTTTTAGTAGTCTTGCGTATAAGGGGTATAAGCAAGTAAAAAGAAAGAGCGTTAAAGATTGACTTGATAAAACGGCAGTTCGCAGGGATGCGTTAATTCCATAAAAGACCTGATACGCTCTTTACACAGAAACAAAAATAAATCTTGTTGGGTAGGCTGAGAGGCTATCTTTTGATATGAATCGTTAGAAAACCACTACTCAACAGGATTTAAAAAAAAGGAAAATAACATGACAAAAATACAAATCAAAAAAGAATTTAAAAACGCAGGTGTACAAATTGGGGGCGGTACTATGGATTCTATAGAATATGAATTGAACTGTTTTGTACGCAGGATGGCAAATAGATGTAACGAAGGTAATCTAAAAAGACTTACACCTGAATTAATGTGGGTTGCTTTAGGAAGGAATAAATAACATGAAAGTAAATAACATGATAGTAAATAACAAAAGAAAAAAAGCATTGCATTGGTGGAGAGCATTAAGTAAGGATATGAAGCATACAATGGTTCACAATCCCAATGTAAATAAAACCTTATCTACGAATGTTGGTTTAATAGGTTCTTCATCTGTACAAGTAGAAAGAATGTTTAAAAATTGGCTAGAGTGGGAGATATAAATAATGCTAAATAAGGTAAGTAAAAAAGAATGTATGGATGCTATAGAATATTTATTTACTATGGGTTATACATTAGAAATGAATAGTGATAAAAAATATTATACTGAAATACTACTTAAAAAAGTAGCTAATGATTATAATATTGAACTTAAGTGGGAGGAATAAAATGAAAATACAAGATAAAATTAGTGCAATAGCTAATTGGATTATTAACGAGTCTAACTCTTCAGCCGATGAAGTAGAGCATCTATTATATGGAATGTACAAAAGTAAAATGTCTGGTCTGTCTGGTAATATTGATGATGATTATAATGATGTTTTAGATGTTATGTATAATAGAAAAGAGGTATAATATGAAATTAAGTGAATGTTGCGATGCTAGAATAATATATACAGATATTTGTAATAAATGTAGAGAGCATTGTGGAATATATGAGGAAACAGATGAAGAAATATAAAATAGCTATTGAAAATACTACCATAGAATTTTGGGAAGTAGAAGCTGAAAACATCAGGGATGCTGAAGAGAACTATATGGGTGGCGAATGCGTAAGCACTAAGCCTAAACAAGATGAGTTCTTATGGTCTAAAGAAATAATGGGAGAAGATGTAAATGAAAACACCTAAATTATACGAACATAATAAAAAAGCACTTACATTAAAAGAAATGCAAGACCTTGTAGGTGGTTATATACAAGTACTTCCATCAAAAGATGGTAAAGCTGATATAGTATTTGATGAAGAAGGAAAGTTTAAAGATAAACCAGTAAATATAAAAGCAACTGAAATATGGTTAGGCGAAGATACGTCAGGTTGGTATGATGTGATTGTAGGCGATGCTATAATATGTAAAGATAAAGCGAGGTTAAAATAATGATAACAGATAATGATATAGTCTTTGATAACCTGTACGACGAATTTAAGGATTTTATGGATAATGCTGATGAGGTGGTAAGTATTAAACATTATATGGAAGATAATGGTATAGCAAAAGAAACAATGTTTGTTATATATGAAACTTATATTTATGAATTAAAAAGAAAGAACGAGGCAAAAAATGTTTAATATAATATTATACACAATCATACTAACTTTAATTATTACTGTAGCTTATCTTAAAAGTAAGTTGAACATTGCAGAGTATAAATTAAATAGTTGGAGACAAACGGCACTTCAATTAAACAGTTTAAAGAAAAATAGATAGTTTCTATTATACATAATGTTGGAACCTACTGAAATACAGAACGAAAGTCTGGCAAAAGCACAAGAACTTTTAGGTTGTAAGCTCGTAAAAAGAATATCCATATGGACGATTGGTTTTAAATGGTGGTCAGATATGAGTGATACACAAAGAGAAAGATTATTAAATGAACTTAGAAGAGAATACTCAAAACAACAACGAGAGCAATCTAAGGAAGTGCAAAACTTGTGACCTTATCCAAGAATATAACTTATTCCCATTTAGTGGGACGAGAAACAAGACTACAGGTAAAAGATATAGAAGGGGAGAATGTAGAGTTTGTTATAATACTAGAAAGAATGAATATAAAATTAAGAAAAAAAATATTATATATAATATGAAAAAAATATTGTCTTGTATGTCATGCGGGTACTCTAAAAAAACAAATGAAAATTTTAACGTGGGAGCATTAGACTTTCACCATCCTAAAGATGATAAAGAATATACTATTTCAGGTATGAAAACTTCAGGTCATTCAATAACAAAAGTTGTAAAAGAAATGAATAAAACAATTGTCCTTTGTTGTCGTTGCCATAGAGAACATCATTACGGAAGTAGAGACATTGGTAAACTTAAAACTTTAAACTTAAATCCAGATAATTATGAAATATTTTAATATATTATGGAACTTTTCTTAAACATATGCGTTTAAGAGGAGAAAGCACAAACAAGGAGTTAATATGAATATTGTAAAAGGAATAAACCCCAAAACAAAAAAACTAGAAACCTTTAGGTTTAATAATGATGATGAAGGTTTTGAAAAAGCTAAGAAGAAACTTGAGGAAATAAATAATAAAGGATATAAAAAAACATTCCACGAAAGTAAAACAATTTTATCAAGAATCTGGACAATTTAAAACAAACAAGGAGAACAAAATGATAAATAAACCTAGATATTACTTAGATAAGATGGCATCTAATACGGATGTCTTTACTGAAGAGTCATCCGATAAAGAAGGATTTACCTTTTCTGCATCCACAGATGATTCAATCGGTTTGGAAAAAATGATTGACATAAATGTATATAAAGAATTTGAAGATGAGTTCATAAGGTTGGAGCATGAAAAAAGAACAGGTACTTTTATGTTGATTGGTAAAGATGATTGGGATAATGAAAAAAGAAAGGGTGACCTATATGCCTTTGTATGTGCGATGAAAGAAAAAGACTCAGGCATTATGACATATATTTTTAGAGACTTTTGGAATAATAGAGAAAAAATTACAGATGTTCTAACAATGCTCTCTAGAGGAATATATGTTAAAAGCATAGATGGTATAGATATTGACGTATTAAATAAAGCATTAAATATGAAAAAAGATGGAACTATTCTAAAGAACTAGCGTTGTATATATAAGAAGGAGAAAATATGAAACTACAATCAAAAGATGATATTATTTATAGATTAATGACAGCATTAAAACGAGAGAATAGCTTTGCAACTAACAATTATGATTATGATAAAAATGTAGATTATTTATTACATATCAATACAGGATGGATAGAAGCATTGGAATGGGTATTAAATATAACAACGGGGGAAAAAGATAATGGGTAAAATGAAATACTTATCACAATTAATTATAGATGAAAACTATGAACAACTAGAGATAGAAGTTGGTTCTGAGTTTGCAAGAAAATTAATTATTGCTCATATAAAAACACAGAAAGATAATATTAATGCGTAAAGAATTTAAAAATACTATAACAAGGCAGAAGAAGAAGGCATTCAGCTTAGGTTATATGTATGCGTTGGTTGATTTGTACAACGCTAATGGGCACGTCATGTTAGTAGTCTCCGTTGAGAATGTTCTTAGCGGAGGCTACTGCCCTAACAATAATAAGCTAGTATTTTAAAGACGTGGTAATTAAATTAAAGAGGGTTTTAGCAGGGTTTGTTTTTTTACATATCATTGTGAATTCCTTTACGAATTTTGCTACTACCCTCATAATTGGATGCCTTTTACCAATGGACTCGAGGTCAACTGACTATAAGGTAAGTGCAGTGAAAATCTGTAGGGCATCCATAAAGAGAACTTCAAGTATATGTTCAATAGCATGCTGAAAAAAGAACCACTATCCTGCGTTGATGCAGTTTTGGAGTTCTCTAAATAATGGATAATAAATATAAAAAGGGGGTGGGATTGACTTATAATAGTAGCATGGACTCTGCTACACCCTCCTTGGTCTCGCCCCCTTATAATTTTAGGAGATTTTAATGTTTGCAATATTAGATAATTTAGAAAAAGAATTAGCAAAAGAAGTTAAGGATATAGAAAATAAATGGGACAAAGAGCCAAGGAAGGATTATTACTTTCATGAAATCTGCGGTATAAATAAAGCGATGGATATTGTAGAAAGATTTAAGTCTAAAGAATTACTTGAGTTAGATATGTGGGCACAAAATTTTATAAAAACCAATGAAGAAGGGGTTTCTTTAAATGATTGACATTAAAGCCGTGTATGATAGCTACATAAGGGATAAGAACGAAGCGAATAGACAGAAGAGATACGTAGGTAATGAACAATGGTTTCATGCCTCTTCTTCGGGTATGTGTATGAGAAAACATTACTTTCAACATATTGCTAAAGTGAAACCAACCCCTGTTGATGATGATACAATGAGACTATTTAGAATGGGAGATATGGTTCATACAGATATACAAGATGCCTTAACTGAATATGCTCAATTAAACGGTTCTAAAATATATATTGAGAAAGAAATACAGATACCTGAAGTAGGTGTACGTGGGTTTTTAGATGTTTTAATAGCAGACGATGGTGCTTTATATGATATAAAGACTTGTAATTCTAGAAAATGGAGTAAATTATTTGGATACAAATATAAAGACCCTAGTCCATCTGTTAATTATCATTTACAATTAGGTACATACGCTTGGTGGTATGAAAAAGAAACTAAATCAAGACTAAAGAAGCTTGCGTTATTTTTCTATAATAAAGATACTTCAAAAGTCAGAGAATATCCTGTTGACTTAGGTTTTATAGAGGAAGCGAAGGTCTATTGGAGAGATTTAAACGATAAATTTAAAAAAGGTAACCCTCCTATTGAACTAGGTATTGCCCCGATGTATTCGTGGGAATGTAATATAAAGTATTGCAACTTTTACCAAGTTTGTGGCGGAGGTCTAAAAGGAGAAGGAGAAAGTACGTTATGAACGATAACAAACAACCCGATTGGGACAAGATAACCGAGGGTAAAATCAGACATGGTTTTGCATTAGCCTCTTTTACTAAGGGAGATAAGCTAGATGACCAACTAATCCAAGATATAGAAGCTTGGGTTGGCTATGTAGTTAATGGTATTGACTGGGTAGGATTCAAAGGGGATGATATGCCCGATGAAGGCGAAACCCTATACCCTGAACTAGATGATACTGACACTTTTGAAAGTATCATTAGGAATGAAGTAAAGAAACTAAAGAAAGTTGATGCTGATAAGGTAATTAGTGCCTTGGATAGTGGAAAGATAACTGCATCTAATCTTGATGAGTGCTTAACAAGAATAAGCGACATAAAAGATGGGTATGGAGAGTTATAAGGATGTTATCCCCACAGGCAGATATAAAGCCAAAATAGTTAATCTTGAATGTAATTCAAATGTACGCTTTGGTAAATTTATATCTGATGTCTTTAAGCCTGTTTACTCTGTAGATGATGATAAACATCTATCTCTAAAGGGTAAGCAGGTTAAAGATAATGGTGTATTTGTATATAAAAAAGAGCCGGGGTATATGTTTGAACCTAAAAGAAATTGGGGATACTCTAAATATTTAAAAATGATGCAAGTAGATAAACGCAGGGATAGTGTAAGTGGTATGATTGCACCCTTAAAACTAGATGATATTATACATAATGTCGTAACTATAGATATTTTTGAAAAATATTTCACCAATGATTTTTCTCAGCACGTTAAATATAATGTAGCTAGAACAATAGAATTAATAAGGAAGGGAGATTTTCCGTTTTGAATATTGAATATGAAAAAATTAATGCTAAAATAAATTTTACCATGTCAGAAATTGAGATAATTATTAATGCTTTAATGAATATGTCTAATATTGACATATATAATCCAAAAGGACTATCTGATAAATATAAAAAACCATATAATAAACTATTAGATGACTTAGTGATAATAAAAAGGGATTTAGGTAATAAATATCGTGATGCAGTCGCAGAAAATAATATTAATACTGAATCAATAAACCCCGATTATAGTCGGGAATGTTAGGAGGAAATATGAAGAAAAAAGGAAGAGAAGGATATACAGAATATTCTTTAGATAGTGGTGTAAAGTTCTTAGCTAAAAATGAAAAGGATGCGGAATTGTACAGAAAAAAAGTAGAAGAAAGAATAAGCAACCTAAAAGACAAAGTTAAATAATGTTTAAAACAAGTCAAATATGGGGAAAATTAAAATATCTTATTAATTACAATGGGGAGTTAAATATGAAACCTAATCCAAAAAAACCAAAAAGAAAAATAAACAAACAATCTAATATTTTTATGGAAAAAGTAATTAACGGCACATACAATTTCTTTACATCACCTTGGGATAAGTAGTGTCTAAATTAATTAATTATTGGGATTCAGATGGAAGCGTCTTTTTAATTGATAATAATGGAGTAGCAGTAAAAGTAAATTTAGATTTAGATAGTAATTCTATAACTAGTTTAACAAATGGTGGTATCCCCTTTTTAAGAAAGATTGGATGGGATATAGAAAAATTAAAAAAAAGAAAAAGTTGGAAAGACTTAAAAAGAGAAAGGATATTTGGACATGGTAAAGAAAAAAGACCCTAAAAGAGTTAGGCAAGGCAGAAGAAACAGGCAACGTGGTGCTGAACTACAAAGATTCTCTGTTAAGCTGGCTAAAAAATATAACTTGGAAGCTTTCAATCGGGATAGGGGTGGTGCTCAACATGAGAAAGGCGATATAGAGATTGAAGGTAGATATTATGGTTGTAAGCGTAGAACAAAGATAGCTAAATGGTGTAAACCTGAGAAACAAGAAGATGGTGTTGTAATAAGAGAAGACTATGGTAATGCTTTTATTGTGATTGATTATGAAAAGTACATCCTGCTTTTATCTATGTTAAAAGAGTTTAACAATGACGTATAACCCAAATTTTGATTTAGATTTACAATTTGGTCTTATTTATGAGAGAAAACTAGAAAGGTTACTTAGAGAAAAAAGTAAGATTGAAATAAAAACTGAAAGAGATACGTGGGCAAAGACAGGTAATATAGCTATTGAGGTTAACTTTAAAGGTAAGCCATCAGGTTTAGCAAGTACAAAAGCAGATTGGTGGTTTCATATATTAACCACAAATGGAGAAATGGTTACAATGGTTTGTTTTCCTGTTCCAAAATTAAAACAAATTATTAGGGAACTTTTAAAGAAAGAATTAGTTAAAAGAGTAAAAGGTGGCGACAATAATGATTCTGAACTTTTATTAGTTCCAATCAATAAGTTGCTTTCAAAAAGTTTTTTTTAATAACAATGGTGTTATGCATGATATAATATAATTAGGAGATTTCAGTATTGTGTCTTTTTTAGAGTTTTTCATAATAATAAAATATGTATGTGATAGGCTATTAGAAATAAAACTGATATATAAAATGGTTGGCTGACCTTTTTAAGAAATTACCTAGAAATTTATATTATGTATAACACCGATAAATAAAGGAGAGTCATTATGGCTTTTGAACTAAAAGATAATAGCATGAGTTTGCTGAAAAACGGCTTTAAAGAAGAAGGCGACAACAAACCTGATTATACAGGTAATGCTAAAGTCGATGGAGTTGATATGAAAGCATCTCTTTGGGTAAATAAGACCAAAGATGGTAAAACTCAGCTTCGTGGCAACTTTCAAAAGAAAGACGATGCCCCTTTCTAGGTTTAAATAGCATATTTAGACTGAATCGTAATGGGGGTTATTAGTTTAATCCCCATTGCAGTATAATAAATAATCGAACATTAGTATTAAAAAATAATAAAACAGCTATATAAGACGAATTAGGAGTACTTTTTTTGAGAAAAACTAAGAATAAATATAAAAAAAGATATAAGAACCAATATAGTAGAAATATCATAGAAATCTTAACAGCTGACAGTATTATGTCCGATGTTATGCTTGGTAAAAATTATTTAGGACTTGGATACAAAACAAAAACCTATAAAAGCCAAGATAGAAAGAGTGATAATTATTTAGTGTATTGCACTTCATGTAAAAAGATTTGGGAAAATCATTATAAATATAATCCAACGGTTTATCATGAGAATGTACCCACGTATGGAAAAAGTAGAATTAAATGTAGAAAGTGTAAGGAGAAAAATAATGTTATTAGATGAAGATGCAATAAGAGAAGTTTTATTAAAAGATGGTAAGTGGTATAAAGTAGAAAGTGTTGATAATTACAATGAATCTAATAGTGCTTTTACTTTTAACATGGATACTCTTGAATTTGGTTTTCATGACCGTAATTTAGCTTGGAATAAAAGATTTGACTCAACAGGTTCTTTTGATGATTTTGATGAATTATATTTTTCATTCACAACTTTAGAAAGTGAGCAGGAATATGGCGGTCAATGGATAGTTGGAAAAGTATCCGATATATTAGCTTATAAATTAGGTGGAAAAAGAGGATTGGAAAAAACAACTTTAAAATGGGTGTCACCTAGAGACCCCGGAGATGAGAACGATAAAAAGAAAGTATCTAAACCTGTAAATAAATATAAATCAAAACCTAAAGATATAGATATGGTTATAAAATATTTTAAGGAAAAAGATATTAGTGATGCTAAAAATAATGCTATCAAATTCTATAATCATTACGAAGCTAGCGGGTGGATGCGTGGTAAGACCAAAATTAAGAATTGGAAGATGTGTTTAAGCAGTTGGGATTTTGCTTCAGATAGTGAAATTCTTAGAAAACCAAATAGTTATAAATATGAATGCTATAAATGTGATGAGAAATTAACCTTAAATAAAGATATAGAACCAGAAGAAAGGTATCACGATGGTTGTGGTGGTGATTATTTAAAGGGACAAGAATTAATTAATCGAAGAGCAGAGTATAAACATATTTAGTGCTGCAGCCGAAGAAATGATAAAAAATTAAGGATTTTGTCTCTTTTCATATTTTTTCTCAATTCTTTCAAATAAAGCATCTACACCAACATCATCATAAAATATAGCTTCTTCTGGATAAGTATTATTCCAAGCAAGCATAGTTTTAGATGCATCTTTATTTTTACCATCAATTAAATAGTCTAATATTCTACCCTTTACGATACCTCTTCTATATCTAACATAAGTTTCTTCCTGACCGGGAGTCTCAGCTCGTTGAGTGATTCTTCTTGGAACAGTACCAAACATGGGTGCAAAATATTTTAATGACCTTTGAGCAGTTCCTACACCAATACCATAATCTTCTATATCTTTATATATCTTTTGTAACGCTATTAAAAATTTATGTGCATCTTGTGCTACAGCCGGTTTAACTAAAAATTCTAATGCACGAATCCTATCTTCATTAGCTATAACATCACTAACTAAACCCATAGCACCAACTGCCCCAGCTAAATCAAAAAAATCACTCCAAGTAAATTCTGACATATCTGTATTTATATCAGAGCCACCTGTTCCTAATGGAGTACCCGGTCTCGCAATAAATTCGGGTAAAAATAATCTTGTTTCATCAAATACTTCATCATCTCCAGCTAATAGATTATTCAAAGCTTTTTTAGACCATATTACCATTGAGCCACCTAAAGCACCACCAACCCCAAGTCTAAGTATTGGTAATAAATTACCATGTTTTGCATCCCTAACTAATTGTTCTCTTATCCAATTAGCTTGTTTATATCCAAATCTTTTAAATAAAATAAATGGTCTGATTCTAGGGTCATTAAATGCTAGTGGGTCATTAAGAATATTTCTTTGAAGTTGTGCATCCCTAGAAAAACGATACATAGATTCTAAATCTTGTCTTTTTGTAAGCTTTTTAACATTATCAGGTAATCCTAATTCCTTTAAATTCTCTTTAGCCCAGTTTCTTCTGGCAGAAATATTACTATCTTTAGCTTTTATTAAACCTTTAACATATTCCCTGCCAGCCGCAGCTGAAAGATACTGATTAAATTTATTCATTGTTTGGAAACCACTTATCTTTGTCATCGTATGAGCAGCTCTACCAAAAAAACTATCAGAAGGCTCAAGACCAGATACCATTTGAAATACAGAAAGCTGACTTATACCAGATGAACCTATCTGTTTTTTATATTCTTTATCTGTTGCAAGTTTATAAGCACCTTTAAATGTATTCCAATAACCAGCTCTAACTGCTGTAGATATAAGGGTTTGTGTTATATTTGGAACAGTTGCATAACCAAGACCTATCTTTGTAGCAACTTCAAAGTCAACTGCATTTGACCAAAATTTACGCACATTAGGGTCTTTAAAATTACTTTCAGGTTGAACCTCTATCATGTTTGTAAATGAATCAACTACTTGTCTGAGTAACCTTCGTTCTTGCTCTAGTATAGTTTCTGCTTTATAATTTTTATTTACATGAGCATCTTGTCTTAATTTTCTTAATTCAGACAATCTAGTTTCTATAACTTGTTGTTCCTTCCCCCATATTTCAACTTGAGAAATTCTTTTCGCAGCATCATTAACATACTTTGTTAAAACAAGTCTAGTATCCCATTCTAATATTCTATCTTTTATTTCTTTTGGTAAGTCTACTGTTCTTTCTCTTTCAATGTTTCCAGCAATAGCATATCTTTGTCCATATATAGTATCTCTAACTTGTTGAAAAGCCAAGGCTAATGATTGAGCCTCATTTAGATTGCCCTGTTTTGATATATTACTACCTATAGCTTCAAGTATTTGCTTTGTTTCAGCACTAACATCTTTTGAATTAATGATATTCTTCATTGTACTTACAACAATATCATTTTGTGAAAGCCTAGAGCCTTCTAATGCGGGGTCTTTAGTAATAAGTTTTGTTATATCAGTTCCTAAAATTTCTATATATTCTTTTTTATATCTATGTGGAAAATAATTATCTCTAAAACCGGAAATATCTAAACCAGCTTTTTCAGCTTTTCTAAATATTCTATTCATTGTTTTCCTAACCTTAACAACGTCAATATCTTGCTGATGTGGTTTACCTGTTTTAGGATTTATTTCAGCAGAATCTAATCTTCTACCAAGGTCTTCAAAATAAGCTTTAGCTTGTTTTTCCCTCCTTAATGTCAATGTTCCATCAGGAGTGTTAACTTTATATCTACCCAATAATCTACCTAATGTACCACCACTATAAATACCAGCATCTCTTAACTCTTGTATCCATTGTCCAGAAAGAGTTATTCCCCTAGCATCAATCATATTAATCTCTGTCATGGTTTTCTCACCACTCTTAGTTCTAACCCTATTTTTTACCTGCATAAAAGGGATTACTTTACTAAATAGAACAGATTTAGGTATAAAGAACTCATCATATCCTTCTGATTTATGTGCTTTAAATATTTTTTTCTGTAAATTCTCTTTCCTTAAAAGGTCTAACAGTTTAATTTGTTGAATATGACTTAATTGACTATAACCAGTTTTATGTTTATTTGGGTCAATCTTTTTACCAGTAACACCTTCAACCCTACTTCTAAATTCAGAATCTGATATATTTAAGTTTCTTTTACTGCCAAAGATTTCTTGCCTTCTGGAATTTTCCATTTTACTTGAATCCATTCCAGCTCTTTTTCTAGCAAATTCCTGTGCTTTAAATTCCTTTTCCGTTATAATAACTTCTTTATCACCCTTTACAATTTCTCCATTTTTATCACGAGTTACTTCTTTACCTCTAACAATATTTCCTTTTTTCTCATTAAAATCGAATTTTATATCTATTATTTCAACTCCATCTTTTGATTTCCATACCTCCTCTGATTGTTTAGTTTTATATCTAGCTCTAGCCATCTCTGTAGTAGCTTCTTTTAAACCATATGTAGGGTTGTCAACACCAGCTAATTTTGCAGCAGTTTTTGGTATTGCTTTAGTAACAGTTAAACCACCTATAACTCCAGCTGCATGAGCATAATCTTTTAATTCAGGCATTCTTCCCTCTAATAATGGAGTAGCAGTACCAAACTCTGCTGTTTCTAAAGCCTTAACTGCTGTACCATGTGCTAATTTTTGAGTTTTTGTTACAGGTGCACCAAGTTTTGAGGTTAAATATTTACTCATTGCAGAACCAGAACCAGCAGTAACAGCTCCAAGACCAGCACCGACAACTGTATCTTTAAGTGTTTGAACCACGCCTATATCACCAGTTTGAATTTCTTGATTCAACATAGATTGAATACCACTATAAGCACCAAGACCACCTGCACCACCTATAGCTTCTGACATTATTTTATTAGGTAATTTTTTAGCTCCAGCTTCAACTATTTCAGTAGCCAATTCCTTTGTAATGCCTCCCCCAATACCTTTCTTAGAGCCAGCGTTCATTAATAATTGACTTGCTTTTAATTTATTTTCTTTTACAATAGTCTCAACGGTTTCTCTTGCAAGCTTTTCAGCACCCTCTTTACCTACACCCTTAGTTATATTCTTCCTTATTAAAGATTTAACAGTTTGTTGAGCAGCTTTTTTATAACCAATATTAGCTGCACCACCCGCAAGACCGCCACCAGCGGCAATAGTTGCAATATCAGTAAGGGTAAGAAAAGACATGACGGTAGACCCGATGTCTTCAAGAAATGGATAATCTTTTTCATCTTCTGCGTAAGTACCTATATCAAAATAAGACTTACCAGTAGCTATTTGATAACCAAGACCCTCTATACTATTATTATAACCATCTTTTACCCAATCAGGTAACCATTCACCGGGTATAAATCCATAAAGGTCTGAGTCTTCTGAGGATTCTGCTATCTTATCTTCTTCAGTTTTTTTAGCTTCAGATAGATAATTAACAGGCTGATTGTCGCCTACTTCATCTTGATTATATAATCTATTTCCAGCTCTTTCAATATTAGAAATTGAATTTTGGTATGAATCAGGGTCTTCTATAACCTTATCTATTAAGTCTGAGTAGTAACTATATGGACTTAGTGTTTCCTCTATAGGCATAATACATTAATTAATTCTTTGAACAATCGATAGAGATGCTAATAAAGATTGTAAGTCATCACCAAACTCCTTAGAAAGTCTTTTTAACAAAGACTCTTTAAATCCCTTATCAGACATAGAAATTTCACCACTTACAGGATTAATATACTGCCCAATATTTTTTTTAATTAAATTTTCTATTTGTGATATAGTTTGATTTCTTCTTCTAGCATCTAATGAAGATGCATTATATGATTTTTTCTTTTTATCTCTTTCTACATAATTTCTTAAATCTCTCAAACGCTCTAGGTCTGGTTGCAATTTTTTAATCATATATTTTGAACTTTCATTTCTCTTTTTACCATTTTTATTATCTAGTCTTGTGGGTTCAGATAATGGTTCTATGTCGTATTTAGCTGCATCTTCTTTTATTTTACCAGATTCATTAAAAACATCATCTACAGTCCTGATTGGTACTCCTATATCTTCAATTTTTTGTTGAGCAGCTGATAAGGTTGGTACGACTGGCGGTAAGGTTAATTCACCACCTTCATTAATATCTTTTTCAATAATTTCATCTTCAACCACTACATCTTCAGTAATTGCTGGTTCAGTTTTAGCAATAACAGGTTCTATTACTTCTGGTTGAGTATCGGGTATTGGTAATATACCAACTAAGTCTTTACTTTCAGTTGAAGGTGGAGCAATACCAATAATTTGCGGAGCTTTAGCCTCTACTTTTTTAGCAAGAACACCAGCAATGTCTTTTATTTTAGAAAAAGATTCATCACCATCATCTCTATAATAATCTAATATTGCATTATAACCAACACCAGTTTTATCATTACGAATTAACGGTTCGACTGAATTTATAAATTCATTTCTTTCCTCTATAATCTTAGCTCTTTCATCATCATCAACATCAGCTAATCCAGAACTTCCAGTATCTTGACCCGGAAGAGGTTTGTCAGGTATTGATGGATATTTATATTTAGCTCCAATCATTGATATATCCCTTATTGTATTTGGGATACTACCAGCATAACCACTTTTGCCAAATGAATCTTTTACAGCTTTTTGTAATGAATCTCTCTGAGCATATGAGGCTTTTAATAATTTTTGAGAATATCCGGGAGTACTTTCTGCTTTTATGATTTGAGAATTTACATCTCTTAATCTTTTATTATAATCTTTTAAATCTAATGTTAATTGATTATGTAAAACTGCATCTTCAGGATTTGACCACTCACTCAAGGATTTAACTTTGCCAGATTTTGATTTAACAAAATTAAGAGCTTTATTTAACTTATTTTTTTCATCTCTTAAAGTTTTAGCCTTAGGACTATTAGGTGGAAGAACAGATAGTTTTGTATTTATTCTATTATACATATCTGTTCCATCATGGTAATTATCAAATTGGTCATTTATTGTCATATTTATATAGCTATCAGCATCTGTAATTAAATCATTATAATCATTATTTGTAGTTTTACGACTATTAAAATCTTCTTGAGTTATTACACCCTCATTTAATAAAAAAGAATCTACTGCACCGGGATTATTTATAGATGCAAGCTTAGCCATTTCTAATCTACTTTTAAATTCTTTGTCTTCTTTCTGAAAATTTTGCCAGTCTGCTGCTCTTCTATCTGACTCTGTATTCCTTATATTAGTCTTAGCTTGTTGCATCAGTTGGTCGTTATAAGCTTGATTCCTATAATTAGTATCTTCTATATGCTGTTTCTCAAGCCTCTTTTCCTTAGCTATTTGTCCGTAAAGGCTGGGTATGCTCTCTAAGAAATTACCTAGTGAATCAGAATAATATCCTGCTCCAGTATCTCTATCAAATATATTTCTTCTAGCCATATTATATATTAGTTATTTGACGACCCATTAAATCATTCAATAAGTTATTAACTTTTTTATAAGAAACATTTTCATTTAACCATTGTTTTCTTTTCTTGCATCCACCACATTCTTGTATTTTACCACGAGAGACTGTTTTAATAACAGATGAAATAGTATCTCCTAATCCTTTA
>Ga0209337_1001107_pt1 | contig 20816 bp, 12 predicted proteins | sample LinPmetageLP53_FD_184044 | JGI IMG/M metagenome (GOLD analysis project Ga0209337, IMG submission 184044) | Marine viral communities from the Pacific Ocean - LP-53 (SPAdes) (version 2) | ecosystem: Environmental > Aquatic > Marine > Oceanic | place: Pacific Ocean | collected 2010-02-08 | reverse complement strand
CAGGCGTTGGTGCTGCAGAAGGATCAGCCATTGGATCAGCCATTGGATCAGCTATTGGATCTTCTGTCGGTGCTGCTTGTTCTTGTAAAACTTTAACAATTTTATTTCGCACATACATTCTCACAAGTTTTTCTTTTTGTGATTCAGATAATTTTTCTATATTTTCTTTAAGCTTTTTGCCAGTATCACGTTGAGACATTGTTTCAAGATAATCTTCTGCATCTTTCTCTATATTTTTTTCAAAAGATTTTTTTGCATGGGCAGCCATTTTAGGATCACCATCTTGCATCATTTTAATTGGATATGCATTGTCAGCATCTTTACGATCTGGCACCATATCAGCACTTTCATGTTTGTCTCCGTCATGAGTATGATTGTGAACAAATGGATATGTTTTATCATCAGACCACTTATCATCTTTTCTAGGACCGGCATTCAATTCGCCGGAAAATTCCCACATACAATCTTTAACTATGTCTTTTATATAATCTTTAAGATCAGATCGTACTTCTGGTTTTTCAGACTTTGCCATATCCTTTGGCGCAGTGTATTTGCTTTTATGCTTTGTTTCGTTTTTTGCCATGCTTTTATCCATTTATTTAATATAAATATTACCTTGCGTATTTTAACACTCCTAGTATCTGATTTACCGGAGCAAACGACCCAGTTAGCTTGTATGTGTTACCACCATATGTAAATACTATACCCTCTATTGGGACTATAGTATCAAAGCCACCCATTCGTTCTATTTTCTTTAATTGTGTTTCTAATTTTTTAAGTGTGTCAGGATTGTCTGATGTTTGTAAATCTTTAATCAGTGACATCAAATCTTTTTTAATTTGTCTAACTGCTTTATCTGGACTTACTGCTAAATAGTTTTTTATGTTTTTCAATACCACCGCACCAAGTTTTAAAAATATAGATTCAAAAGGTTCTATATTTTGTTTTTGATATACCTTGAAGTCTTTTTTGTCAAATGCGGACACCCATTGTGAATATGCTTCATTGTCTATCATTTTGACTACATTGTTTATTCTGGTAGACTTATCATTGAATGCCCAACGATTAGTTAGTATTTCTAAAACATCTTTTGGTATAGCATAATCTAATTGATATGCTTGTTCTCGTACGACATCTTTCCACCATGCTCTGTGATATTCAGATACTTGGTCTGTTTCTTTAAGTCCAAATTGATCTTTTAAACTGTCTATTTCAGAAAAGAATGCCGCTTGTTGATCTTCAAAGTCTTCTATACGACCCAATTTTAATTTGTTAGGAGGAATAAATGAAAATGTATTTTGCATATGAGCATTTGCATCTTGTATTACTTGTTGAAGCATAGTGCCACCAGTTAAATCAGTTTCAATTACTTTGCCTTTATCATCATATTCAACTAGATTGTGAAATTGAAGCACTGCTTGTTCATATGCAATAACATTGGTAGTAGCAGGATATATAATTTCCATGTTAGCAAACACTTTACCGTTTTTAAATATACGCATAAGTGTCTCTTTTGACAGTTTGCTTAACGATGCAGTTAAATCTTCTGCAGTAGCACGAAATGCATCTACTACTAGTTTATATCCTTCTGCTCCTTTAACGCCATTAGCTTCTATTGACTTTTGATATTTTGCTTCAAACTCAGCAACGATTTCATCAGGTGTAAGTGGATTGAGTCTGGTTTTAATACCTCGAGCAAATCCAGGCCGGCCGTTCTTCCAAGTAACTTGAATGTTTTGTCCGTCTGTCTTTTCAGTAACAGCTTCTTCCATGTCAAGGCGTCCTTCTAATGCTCTGGATACTATTTCTTTCATATCATTAAAAGTTAATCCGTGAGAGTCGTACGGATGATTCATATGGCCTGCAGCACCGCCTTCTGTTAATACGTTTTCTATTGTATATATTTTATCTTGCGGATTATTTGATCTCCATGGTCGTCGTTGCGACTTAACTGTTCTAGGAATTAATTTGATTTGTCCTAAACTTTGATCGAAGTGTAATTGAAATGGCATATGAATAGGAACGTCAAATTGATAATCTGATGTTACTGCTGATGGATTACCTTTCATTACTTGTTGAACTATTTCTTCTCCGTATTCTGATGATAAATCTAAAAATAAATTTTCTAAATCGTCTAATGTAATTGTTCCTTCATTTCTAGGATCATTTAATCTATCCATAAAATGTGTTGCATAGCCTTGAAAATCTACATCTATACCATACCGTTTAAAAAATCTGTCTACGGTTGGTTCTATAGATTTTAATTCATCACGCGTAATATAATTTTCATATAATGGTGCACCAAACACAGTTTTACCAAAATTAGCAAAATCATATGTAAATTCTTCTCCGCGACTACGATCTAAATGTTTTCTTAATTTTTTTATTTTTTTGTCGTGAGACTTAGCCATTTTAGTAGTTTGATACCCTTCTGCTACTTCATCGACATCTTCTGCTAATTGATTGCCCCACCAAGATTTGCTAAACATTGACTCTTGTACTCCGGTTAGCATTTGCCATATATTTTTTAAAACTGCCGGTTTTGTTCCTGGATATGATGCTGCAAATGTTTCGTAGTCATTGTTAGCGATTGCTTGTCGTATAGTGCTGGCGGAAATAGGTTCTCCGGTGCTATATGTTAATGGATCTACATCAATCTCTAATGGATTCACTTCTACGCCTGCAGGAATTTTTCTACCTTTCTTGTCTCCAACTGTTTTATATTTTTCTACATTTCCAGCAAAACTCAATGTTCTGGCGTAATCATCTCCTTTTTTAGAAGCTGCCATTGCATATGTTCCAGCATCGTCTTCTGGTAATGCAAAGAGGAACTCATACGCAGCCATTATAGGACTGTTAAAATCTGTAGCACGGAGTTCAATTTTAGAGTTGTTGTTGATTAATCTGAATATTTCATCACTATCAGCACGACTTACACCGTCTCTTTCTTTTGGTCCTATGAGCATAATTACTCGTTCTACATTAGAAGAATTTGCATAGCGTTGGGCTAATGCTAAATGGGCACCGGTGATTGGTTTAAACCCGCCTGGAAAAAGTACTGTAGTTTTATTCATTTTATATAAATATGTTGTTTGTTAAATACATTATCTCGTAATTGGATTAATAGACCCAGCAAACGTTGCTCCGAAGCCCGATGTAGCAATTATAGATATATTTTTTATTTTTATTCCTTTATTATTAGATTGGTCCCCAGTACTTGTATCTACCATAAGTTGCAGATCAATTTTTACTTGACAAGCTTGATCTGCGGAGTCAACATCGTATTCTCCTTCTTGTGTTCCCGGTCCAGCTGAAAATGTTTTGTAATTATCACTTTCTGATATCGATCCCAGATTAAATGTTTTCATATCATCTGCAGTTTCCCATTCATCATAACCATTGGTAGCAGAGTTCGTAAATGATCCAGTTACAGATCGTGCAATAGTAAACTTAGCGTCAGGAGAACATGTAGTAGCTCCTGCAGAATCTAAATTAAATCCTTGTATATCAGCATATATTAATATTGTGTCTTCGAAAGGTAGTAATGTAGCTACATATGATTTTACTGTGTTAAATGTACCATTATCATCAACATTTTTTCTTTCATATTCTGTTGTATCGGATACTATTTGTCGTCCAATATTTCTTGCAATTGTTTTTCCAATAACGGTGTCTATTAATTCGAATTTTTGATTAGCACCACTGCCGGGGTTTTCAAATACTTTTCGTACGTATAAATCAGATCCAGATATTGCTCCTCCAGAATTAATTTGAAACGATGGTGCACTGTCTGGAGAAGATAAATTAATATTTGACTTTAATGTAGTAGCTGTTATAATACTACCGCCAATAGTTCCCCCACTCGATGTAATATTACCTTGTGGGTCTACAGAAAATAAACTTGAAGATATTTGAAGTAATCCATTGCTACCACTTATAAACGATCCACTAATATTACCAAAAAAGAATTTATCGGTGCGAACATCTATTTCTGAGTCTGTGGTTGAATATCTAAAATAGCTACCAGTATGTGCATATAATTCTAATCCAACTCCACTATAATCAACTCCGCCTTTCGTTCCGGCACTACCTGCTAATGCAGATCCACTAAAAAGCAAAAAGCCAGGAAATCCAGATTCAAATCCTTGATATCCTAATGATCTAATAAAACCAGTTCCAGCATTTCCTGTTATAGCTACTCCACTGTTTATTGAATCTGCTACATATAAAGACCCGGTAAGCATTGAAAAATCACCGTCTACATAACGATTACCACCTTCCCAATCTAGATTGTTAACAAATGTTACTTGTTTACTTGCAACACCATCGACATTATAATATTCTAATTTAAATGATATTTGGTTGTCTATTTTATGAGTAGTTTCAATAAATGTTTTTATTCTGTTATAATTAGGAGTATATCCGGCATCATTGTCAGATGTAACATGAATATCCGCAACGTTGAATGCGCCACCTTCTACTACAAATATTATAGATCCATTGCCTGTATTATCTGCATTAAAACTAAACGTTTGGTCAAGTATTACTTGACTATCTGCGTCAATACGAATTTCACCAACACGTTTGCCTAATGTTACTGGTAATTCTTGATTTAAAAGATCGGTTGGATCATAATCAAATGCACTACCAGACATATAAACAGCAAGTACAGGATCAACAAAATTACTAAATGATGATTTTTGTCCATGTGCATCAAATGTAACTTTATATGCTGAGTCTTTAACGAATACTCCATTATATGCTGATTTATTTTGAAATGTTAAAACGTGATTTTTGGGACTAATATCTGCTGTTGATCTAATAAATACAGCTGCATCGATATTAGTTACTGTATATGGTAAATTTGGCGCAGTAGTTTCAGTATTACCAAAATATGTATGTCCTTCCCAATATGTATCAATTGTACTTTGAGATTTTAATTCACCAATACTTACATCGGGAAACAATGAAGATGTACTAGGAACAAATATTTCTGTTTCTTCTAGTTCAACATCATTAACTAATTCAAACGTTCCGGCTGTTCCTTTATTATTAGTATATACTTTTATTCTGTTAACATCGCCAGTTGCAGGTTCTAAATCTTTAACTTCTATGTATGCATATGATTGTGAATTTTCTGTTTCAGTATATGTAGGCGTAGCTTCATATGTTATTGAATATGCACTAGGTTCAAATGAACTATACGTATGTGGAAATATACTTTCGCTACTTAGAACCGTATACTCTTTGTCTAACAATGCTGTAGTTGGAGTTAATATCTTTTTTATCGTAGACACATAAGGCGTTGTAACAACCGGATACTCCGGTGTAGGAGTAGGATTTATAGGAGACGCAACTGTAATAGTTCCAGTTTTCATGTCAGTAGTAAGAGTTGCTCCTACTATTTCAACTGCAGGTTGTCCGTTATATGTATATAGTGTAGCTCTACCAGTGCCATATGTTGGAAATTGACCATTTGAATATGTACGATCCAATTGTACTCCTACTTGTTCTCGTATAGTAACATCTGGTAATGTTTCAAAAATTATTTCTGAATTATTAGAAATATTAGGATTAACAGGTGTTGTTCTGGACCATCGTATATTAACACGTCCTTGATATTCTTGTGGAGTTGGTACACCTTCGATTACAGAAGCTTCTGCAACTAATGTTACTGTGCAATCGCCTGGGGATGTGTCTTCATAAATATAAATTGCAATAACACGGCTCTTATCTTCATCGATAAAATCTACAACTTCAGTGTATATAGGATCTCCGTTATAATCTAAAACTTCAATACCTAATGCGCCGCCTGTAGTTAAATTAGTTGGGTGTCCTCGTAATTTGAATAAATTTTTACCTGCAGTTAATTTTGTAGGAAATTCTGATATTTGAAAATAATCTGGTGATGTTAATGAAGGATCTTCATAAAAAACAGGTATAAATTCTAAACCTTTATATACAGCTTCTTTACGTTCCATTGATTGTTACACTTTATTAATAAATATCAAACATGAAGAATCTGGCTGTATCCGTCAGTTTTGTTTACTTCTATTAAATTGTCTACCATATCACGCATTGTGTCTACATGAGATATAATAATTGAAAAGTCAAATTTAGTTCGGAAATAATCAAATAGATTGCTAACTGCTGAAATATGTTCTGCATCTAAACTGCCCCATCCTTCATCGATTGCTATAAAATTAGGACGAGGCAAAGCAGAAACATTGATAAGTGCTATACGTATTGCTAAACTAGATATAAATCTTTCCATACCACTCGTTAATTCTAATGGCCAATAATTTTCTTGATCATATATAATATATCCATTAATATTTTTACCATCGGTGTTCATAACCATGTTAAAATCTACTACTTGATTTAAAACATTGTTTATTTCTGATTCTATTTTAGGAATTGCCTTTGATATTAATTCATATGGAATACCATCTCGTTTAACTGATTTTAAATAATATTCATATGCTTTATATTCTATTTCCAATTGTTGGTATGTTTCCAATTGTTCTAATGCTGTCTTTTTCTTGGTTTTAGCAACTTGTATTTCTCCATGATTGGTTTTTATTTGATCTTGAAGTGTTTTTATCTGACCGGAGATTGTATCAATTTTACCTTTACAGTCATTAATGTTTTTATCAACAGCTTTATTCCAAACAATAGCAGATTTATTTCTTTTAAACGATTCTTGTCGTTCTATGTTGTTTTCTAATTCTGTTTCTTTAGTTTGAAGATCATTTTCATGAATCTGAAGTTGTAGTTCATATATTTCAATTTTATTTTTATATGTGTCAATATTACTATTTGATTCATTATATTCAGTAAGTTGCGTTCGATATACAGTTAAACTATTTTGTAAAATTTTATTTAATTCAATATTATCTTCAATACCTGTTAATATTTTTCTATCTTGGTCAATCTCGTTCTTTGCTTGAATTGCGTCTTGCACAAAAACGTTAGACACACAGTATTCACAATTTGGGTCATATTTGTGCGTCTCAAGATGTTCAATTTTCGTTTGCTTATCATTTACTATTCTTTGTTGTTTTTTTTGTTCTTCCCATAAACCGTCAATTTTAAATTCGTTATCAGTTAATTGTTTATCTTTGTCTTTTAAGTTATCAACATTGTAATTTTGTATTGCAATTGTCTCTTCTATATTATCAATTTTATCTTGATATCCTAAAATTGTTTGTTCTGTTTCTTCGATTGTCTCTTGAAGCTTTTCTATTTTTTCAGTTAAATTAGTTTCAGTTTTCTGTAATATTTTAATATCATCACCTTCATAACTTGTAGGTTGTTTTGTTTCAATTAGTTGTACTATAGAATCTTGTAATGTGTTTCTGTCGGTTTGTTTGTCTGATTCTTTTTTATTCGTATCTGCAATTAGTTTTTCGTTGTTATTAATAACGGCATCTGCAGATGTTATTGTTTCTGCAAAATCAGTTTTCTTAAATGCTTTAAGTCGTCCTGCTGTTTCTTTTATTTCGTCTGTTGCTAAATGATAAAGTTGTTCAAATACAGTAATGTCTAAAAATTGAGATAACAAGTCTTTTCTTTCACGTTGTGATTTTTCTATAAAATTATTATTATCTGCTTGAAGTGAAAATGCAGTTAAAATAAAATCATTGTATGTTCCTAAATAACGACGTATACTTTTATTTGTGTCACTTCGTTCATCACCATTTAGATTTTCTGTTTCGGTATAAAAGTTAACGTCCACTTTTACATGGTTGTCTTTTTTCTTGGTGCCAACTCGTTCAATTGTATAAAGAACATCATTCATTTTAAATTTAAACACTCCACGAAAGTTAGACTTTTTATTGTTTAACACTTCATGAGCTTTGCTTGTTTTACTGCATTTGTCAAATATAGTATATGTTATAGCATCTAATAAACTTGACTTACCACTTGTATTTGCAGCAAATAAACCACAGACATCACTCATTTTATTGAAGTCTACATTGTTACCAGCGCCATATGAAAACATGTTGTCAAATTCAAATGAGACCGGATGCCATGTTATATGACGTACTGATTCAACTGCTGGTAGTTTAGAATTAATAGATCGATTAATATGTCGTATTGCATCTAACTCATCTGTAGTTGCTTGTGGAAATTTAGTGTTAATAAATTCAGTTAACAAAGTGTTTTGATATTCAACGTCTCGAACATTGCCAATTGTAATAGTTCCAGACTCAGCATTGTTTTGTGCGGATATAGTTCGTTGTATGGTAATGTCTTGAACATTGTATTTTTTACGAATCATGGTAACCAATCGTTTCATGTCTGATGCACTAGTTTCATTGAACTTGATTCTTATTCTGGGCTTGTTAGGCATTCGATGTGGTGACTTGACAATTTGAGAGCCTTCTGTTTCTATAGTTACATATCCATAATCATTGTGTATTTCTACAAATTCAGCTTTTTTAGTTTCTACATCCCAAACAAGTATTCCGTGATCTAATGCTTCGCCATGATTTTGTTGTATAAGTGAACCAGGGTATGCAATAGTTTCAGTTAAGAATTGAGCCGGCTTATGAATGTCACCTAGTAGTGTCATGTCGTGTCCGGAAAACAAGTCAGTAGTAACATGCTCATTAGATATTTCATATCCTATATCTGTTTTTGCAGAATGCACAGCACCATGATGTAATGCAATCTTTAAGTTGTCTGTTACAATGTCTTTGCCTTTTGTGTATTGAGCAGGCTCAACGTCGACAGCCATATGATTCCAAGTTATTCCAGCAAAATCAAAAGTACCGTTGTCTTTTATAAAAACAATGTTGTCATTAGCAATCATATCCAATACCGGAGACAATGCATCTTCACGATATAAATTGTTTAGATTCATGTCATGATTACCAAGAATAACAATTGTAGGAATATTGAATCCTCGAAAGAAATCAGTAAGCATTCTAATCAATTCGGGGGACATGTCCAATTTACTATGAACAATATCTCCAGTAACTACTGCTATACTGTTTTCAGTTTTAGTTTTATTAATATAATCAAACATGTTTTCAAATACATGCCGATACTCTTTGTGACGTTTCAACGTACGAATATGCACGTCGGATATATGATAAATTTTATCAGCTTTTTTTATTTCCATAAAATACCCATTCGGAGTTGCATTAGTTGTTCAAATGTCATTACTCCGGTTTGTTCTATAATTTCTGTTATACGATGAAATCCTAAATCGGATGCATCTTGCTCTTTTAATTCTATAAAATATACATTTAATCCTTCACCCATAAATCGTTCTGCAATACTCAATGCATTGCGAATGGCGTCAGCATCTAAACATATGTAAATGTCTTTGACTCGTTTTTCAATAATCTTTTTCTGTAGTTGAGGTTGTATAATTTTACCAAATAATGGTATTGCATTTCTTTTTATTGCAATTGCATCAAATGACCCTTCGCAAAGTACTATTGGTTCTTCCCAATTGATGAGCAAATCAAATCCTATAATATCTTTGCTTACCTTTGGATTCTTGTGTTTATATTTATCAGCATTATAAAATGCTCTACTTACAAAATAATTCAATTGTCCGTTACAATCATAACTAGGAATAATAATTTTGCCACTATACTCTCCTCGCTCACAATATCCTATACGATATTTTAATATATCAAATATAGTAACACCTCGTCGTTTTAGATATGCAACAGCATTGCGAAAGTCAGGAGTCTTTTTGTGTTTCCATAATGGAACATATTCTTCGGGCAGTGATATTGTTTCTACATGTTTAACTTCATTGTCAAAGTTTTTATATTTTGCCGACTTAATTATGCGAGATAATTGTTCAAAGTATTGTTTACCCAAGTTCATTTGTTTAAATAAACTGTTTATACTTCTACCTTTTTTATCAGATATCCAACAGTGCCAGGCATTTTGACCTTCGCTTGTTGTGTTGATGTCTATTTCTAATTTAGGTTTATAATGTGAAGTAAATGGGGAGAAAAATGCAACGTTATTACCAGATGTAGATTTACCTTTACCTAAGACAGATTCCAGTAACTGTAGTAATTTAAGATTTTGCATATATTATATAATAAGAAATAACTGTAATTAATCCAATTAATCCAATTAATAATATTATTATAATTAATTATAGTCAGACACATATATTACATATATGGTCTAACGATCAATTCAAGTCTGAATCAATCATTTTAAATAATTAACATCATTTTAATGAATATATTATTTTTTTTTCACAAATCAAACCTTATACAAAAAAACGTTTCGGATCTTGTGCTTTTTCGCCTGGCTTCAAACATTCCGCCATCCATTCAACGGGTATTTCTTTTTTTGCTACATTAGCAATACCCATCTTGTTTGCATACGCTTCATATGTAGTTTTGCTGGCTTTTGATATTTTTTGATTTGGATTTTGAAACACTATTCGTATATCCATAGTAGGATTACACTGCAATACATGTTTCATTTTTTTACGATCTATAGCTGTCCAACGACCTTTAGTTTCAATATACATTAATTCGCCATTCTTTTTTGTGAACACAAAGTCTGGTGTATATTTATGTTTGGATTCTGGAACAGTATAATGAATAATTTCAGTTTCATAATTTACATCATAATCGTTTGATTTAATTTGTTCTGCTACAGTTAATTCTAATCCTGATTTATAACCGTATTTATAAGCTGCTTGACGTTTTTTACTACCAGCAGTGTGCCAATGATTTCGTTTCATATATAACTTTTATTATTAAATTTTACCGGGATGATAATAACTACCGCCGCCCATTTCTCGGGATCTTTGATCTAGAGTTTTTTCTGGTACTCCGTAACTTGTTCCTTTTCCTTGATCAGTAACTTGTTTGCCGACAGTAGCAATTACTGGATACTCTTCTTGCGTACCATATGTATTTGTTATTACACGATAATTTCTAGCATGTTTGTCATAATACACGTTATTTTCAGCATCATTACCCTTAGTATATTTTAATATCTTTTTTTGTTTAATTGCATACCATATTAAATAATCAAGTATAAGCTCACAAATTGTTTTAGTAAGATTAGAAGTATTGTTTGCAGTAGTATCAAATATATTATCAGATAAATTTCCATCTATCGTAAAAGTATCACCGTTATATTTAGCTGAAGCAATAACAAATTTCCATAATAATTTATCTTTGCCTATTTCTTGTGCATCTGCGTCATCATATGATTTAACATCATAATGTCTAAATACTAATTGTATATTATTAACAACACTGAGTGGATCAACACTTTTTGGATCACTTTTAGTTTTTTCAACAATTGAACAATTAATTGATAAATCAGATTTACCATCGCAAAAATCTTTTAATTGACTTTTATCAGATATAGAAAATTTTAAAGTATATACACCTTGCTCTGCAGGCGTAAGATCAGTTGATTTTACTTGATACGTTCCATTTACGAACCCAGTTATCCATTTATAACAATCAATCCCCTGTACAGGTTTTTTTGGAGTGTCCTTACCTTCTTTTAATATGTCTTTCAATTTTATCATCTTTTATATAAATATCATTTTTAAAAATTTACCAATCAATTAATACTAATCTACTTTGCCAACGCATAACATTGTCTGTTTTAAAATCTAAATCTAAATCTAAATCCATGATACCCATTTTTCCAATATCAGTCTGCAATGCCCGTAAAAATGAAACTAATTCTTGATCAGCATTTCTTGCTCCGTCTGCATCTAAAAAATCAAAAATAGAAACTTCTCCGCCTCGTTCTCGAGCATATTGTTTATATGAATTCATAAACTGATTAATATTATTCAAATCAGATCCAGATAATTTTGATGCTTTTGCCATTATATACAACTGCTGATTATTGTCAACGTAATATACTGGAATAAAAGTGCTAAATTCATCAAATCGGCCTACAATAACTGTAGCCACCTTATATTCATCTGTCTCTGTAGTTATTTTAAATAATTTATCTTCTCCGTCTATTTCATATACACGTCCGTTGTCTCCTTGATCAAAAAAACGATATTCATTGTTATTAATTTTATCTAATAGTCTAGATACATCTTGATCTTTTAATTCTAACAATATATTCTTTAATCGTATCATTTAACCAACTTTTTATCTAAATCAATTCTTACTAGGAAATTCACATCTATATCATTGCGCTTACGTATAGGTTGTGCAAGTTTTGCGATTGCCAATAATTGTCCTGAGTCATTATACAAACCAATACTAGTTACATATGGTGCAAAATCACTACCAGAGACAAATCCTCGATATGATTGATTATCATCTTTTGTCAATGTAACATTTGTAGACATATTAAAATCACCTTGACTTAAACGAGCTACTACTCCTAATTCATACAGTGTAACCGTGCTTTTATATGAAGCAGTAAATGGATAATTTATCATACTATGATATCTATAATCAATTGTAGAAATGACTCCTATTCCTTGTTTTTCAAAAATATTACCTACAACTGGAGTTTGTGAAAAAGTCCCTCCCTCCGTCCGATCGGATAAATATCCAACTTCTGTAGCATTCAATGCTTTATTATATATTCTAACTTCATCAAGTTGTCCATTATAATTAATTCTAGATTGACCTTCAACAAGTCCTCCTATACATAAATCATATGGATTATCTATTCTAGCGCTAGCACTTAAAGGATGTTGTGTGTTTTCTAATAACGTGCTAGTAGTTGAATTGTGCAAAGTTCCATCTATATACATCTGCATTACACTACCAGTTTTTTGACAAACAACATGAGTCCACGAACTAGAAACTTCTGCTGAAGACGTTATCATGGATCGGTATGTTGGAGATCCTTGTATACTAAATTTAAGTTGATTGCTACCACTTAATTCTAATCTAAATGGATATTGACTTTCTTTTTCTAAATCTGAAGGTAACGTAAGACTGCTACTAGCTTTTGTAATTATTATTCGATCGAAGGAAGATTCAGCTGAATCTGCAGCTCCACTAATAAACATTGATATCGCATAATCTGAGTCTCGATTATACTCTCCTTGCAAGTTAGTTTGAATATATCCAAATTTATTAAATTGAGCAGACAAGCCCATTGGTAATTGTTGTCCATTAGACGCAACTACTCCAGGTATATATGTTATACCTGTTCCTTTAGTTTCATAATCAATTCTACTAGTATCAAAATATTCATTGAATCCTTCATAAAATTTTAACTGATTAATAATTGATGCAGTATCAAATGCACTATCATTAATATTTCCATATCTGTCAGATGTTAATGAAGCAGTATTTGGAACTGATAAAGTAAATGATGATAATTTTATTCCTTCGCCAACTTTATTTTGAGGAAAAGAAAATATACTAGCAGTTTCATATAAAAACTTTTTTATAAAATTTAGATTAGTTTGTCCAAAATTATTATAAGGTTGATTTTTGTTTTTATAAAATAAATGATTAATTGAAAAATATGATACACTTTGCAAACTACCATCAATATTAGCAGCATCATTAAATATTAATTCTGTTTCTAATGCAGGTAAATTTGTTTCATCAATATAAATGCCTTGTAAAGGTAACATGCTACTTGTAGCACTACCACTCAAAACAGTAAATGTTTTATGTGCTTGAAAAGGATTGATTTGAATATCTGCAGAATCTATTTTTTTAAATACTTCTGGATATAATCCTTCAAATATATCTTCATTGTCTATTCTTGTTTCAGACATAATAGTAAAACCTCGCTACATTTAATATAAATATAACGAGGTTAAAATACGTATTAATATTAAAAATCTAATTTTACTCTAATTAATGCTTCGCGCTGGAATGACTTTAATAATGGTTTAGATAATTTAGCTACAGCTAATAATTCTTGCTGATTACTATATAACCCAACGGTTGTAATATATACCTTCGGATCTCCAATAAATGTAGATTGCTGAATTAAACCGTCACTACCAGTTGTAAATGAAGGATTATTTGAAAAATTATATTCAGCATTTTTAATTCTTACAAAATAATGAGTACTAGTAACTTTTTCAGAATTACGTGCTAAGAATCCATATGGATCAGCTGTTTCGGGATTCGTAAATCCGGCCGATCCTGAAACAGAATGGAACAATCGGAAATGATTATTACCTTCTGAACTAGAACCGCTATTTGTTTGGAAATTTAATTGTTGATCTAACATTTTTCCGTCTAATATCAATGTACCATAATCTGGATATGCTAATCCATAATAAACGGGAGCAGTTGGACTAAATACACCACTATTAATAGAACCAGATACTATATTATATATTCTACCAGAATCTCCTAATGTACCTTGAGCATTTAAAGAAGAATCATCAATCAAAGTAAATACAGGTCCACTTCCTGTTACTGCTACATTACTACCTGTTGCGTTACTATCTAAAGAAGCAGACATCGATGCCAAAGGCAATTCAAAATTTCCAGCATCTAATCGTTCTTTTAATCTGTTACGTTTAAAATTAACCACATATATATGATCTGTGCTCCCAGATCCAGCAGTGGTAAATCTTGTATCAGTTGGGTTCAATAAAAGTTGTCTATATTGTGAATAAATTGCTTTGGAAGGTGAATCGTTAAGTTGACCTTGTGAGTCAGAACCACTTCCTAATGCATGTCCATATGCAATAGAAAATTGACATTCATTTCCTGTTGTCGCAGGATTTCCATTAAATACATCAACATAATATTTACGTTGTGAATCTGTTTGTGTAGATGAAGAAAAATATGTAGTTAAGCTAGCTACATTATTACTCCATAGTCCTGCGGTAACTGTTTCTGTTTGATTGTCGATAACGTCATTTACAGTATCAAATTTAGTAAACGTACGACCATTTCGAGCCAAAATTTGAGTTTGTTGTTGCTCAGCAATAATCTCTTGAGCTAACTGCTCAGCTAATTGTTGTACTTGATCATTGAGTCGATTAGTAGTAGCTGCAGAAGAAACAGGATTTCCATCTCTATCACGTTGCTGTACCGGATCATCATCTCTAGAATTTGTCCTACTCGAAGCAACTGCACGATTTTGTCTACGCGGTACTACGCTTAAACGTTGTTGTTTTTTTAATTGTTTAATTGTTTTCATATTTTCCTATTTTACGAAGCAGAATTTGATATTGTTGCGGTTGAAGCTTTATTTACTGTTAAATTAATAGTAGTAGCCCCACCAGTTTCATTTCCTATAATAGTTATAGTAGCAGTTTTAGATTCAACTAATAATGTTTTAGCTGCAATTCTAAAACTAAATCCTGCTGCAGCAACACTTTGTGCATCTTCATTATCTCCAATAAATCTAGGAACGGTAGGAAGTACTGAAGTTTGTAATGCTCTAGTAACAGCTAAATCAGCAACTGATGAATCAGACAATATTGCAGTATATCCTAAGTTAGCATTTCCGCCTTGCAAATTAGCTGTATTAGGTGAAATTATAGCACTCGTACCTGGACCAGGAAGTATAATAGAATTATTTCCTACTGATACTACTGGTATATTTGTTGTTTGTTTAGGCAACGTTACTAATTTATACTTTAATGCTTGTGTTTCATCAGGAATAGCTTCTGTAATTGGCATATTTTCTATAATTGTACCATAATAACTTGTTCCTAATGGATGATCTGGATTCCATAGTGTATAATCAATTTCGTCGTCACCAACTGCAAATTGTGTAATTTTAAAAGCATCGCCGCCTTTTGCTAATAACTCACGACCTTTTAACGTAAGTATTGCATCTACAGTTACACTACTATTATTTAAATATCCCATATTGTTTTACCTTTATTTTATATAAATATATTTCAACTGAATTTTACGTTAATATAAAACTACCTTGTGTTCCTAGTTGATTAGTATATATTAATTGATTTGCATTAGCTTTACGGAATTCTACAACAGCTCCACCATCTATAGTTTGACGTGATGCTATATTAAAATCTCTACTTGTCATTTTTGTACCATTATATTTCTGATTATTTATACCAGTTGGTAAATAATCTTGAACCTCCGCAGCAGATAAACTAGCAGACGTAGTAGGTAGTATTTCTGTTACTTGTTTAAATGTAGATAAATTAGAAGATGTAATCGAAGGTAGTATTGCTTCACTTCTCCAAAATGGGGTAGATGAAGTAATATACGTACTTCCAGATCTAATTAAACTAATATATGAATATGTTGTTCCTCCATATTTTTGTTGTTGGGAAGCTGTTAAATATGCTTGCCACTGATCGTCATCTTCAGCATTTATTGTTAAAACTTTACCTGGAACTTCTCCGATATACTGTAAATAATCAGCTGATGCTGTAGGTTGTACTTCTGGTATTAACGAATTATATGTATCATTAAATCTTTGAACTTCTGGTAAAATAACATCTTTACTTCTTTCTAATACATTAGGTTGAACTAATAATCCAGTTAATTTATTTACTCGGGCAGGTAATAATTGATCTAACTGTTTAAAGAATGATAAATCGAATAGTGTAAATATTCTAATATATGCATTCATATCATTACTTTGACTGTATTTTTTCCAATATTTGCTTGCTTCATAAATCAAATCAGGATATGATTTACTATTAGTATCTCCCGGATCTCCTATATAATCATCTAATGATTTAAATCCTAATTGTGCTATAATATCCTCATCAATCATAGTTTGTGGAGAAAAATATACACCTAATTTTGCACTATCTAACGGAGCTTTATCAAATTGACTACGCTCTGCTCTAGTTTTAACATCTAACGATCCAACCAATTCATTATCTTCTAAACGTATCTTATTGTCATCAAATGTCCCTGCAGCTAATGATATACCATCATAATAATATGTTTCTTCAATTGAGTCATATGGAGTATTATTAGTCCAATTGGCAAATGATGCAGAAACGGCAGAAGACCTTGGCTGTACACCGGTTAAACTACTTGTTATTGCGTGATTAATTTTTTGCGTTAATGGTATCCTAAATGATAATTCATCATATGCATCTATATTTCCATCATACGCAGCTGGAGCTTTTACATGATTATTAAATGCCGATTCTTCTAAACTACAACTCCATAAACGTAATTCTTGAAGTTGTCCTAATAATCGACTACCTCCAGTAACACCACCTAATGTTAACGTGCTTTCAAAATCAAAAGATGCAGTTGCAGAAGCAGACACAGCTGCTATAATTTTACCGTATTTAGATTTTTTTGTTATAGATTCTAATTTATCACCATTAGTACGTAACATAGTAGTTAAATAGCCACCATCGAATAATTCAATATTATTACTTCCAGTACCATTAATTTGAATTGTTCCAATCGTTCCACTTGTATAATCCAATGTAACAGTATTACTTCCAATTGTAAATAAATTCATAGTACTAGGCATAGATGGAGTTTTTATAACATCATCGGTTCGAAAGCGTAATTCTACAGTATTAATTGATTCAGAATAATTAACAATAACTGTTCCAGCTGTATTATTGATTAAATCTAATGCGTAATCAAAATTAAGTTTTTCATATACAGGAGCACGTTCTAATCTTGGTCCGCCATATTCATTAATGGTCATTAATGATTGTGGTATTCCATAACAAGATAATAATGCTTGTACGCTTCGTTTAGTTCCTTTAGACTTTAATAATAATGGTAAATTATTTATAATTCTACGCCATATTGTATATGTAGATTTTTCTCCAGAAACAGATGGATCTCCTATAGAATTAGATCCGGTGAGCGGCACACCAGTTTCTGATGTTCCTAATGTATATTCCCAAAGCTTTTGTCCTTGTTTTCCATTAGTTAAATTCCATCCAAATTGTTTTGCTACTGAATATAATAATTCATCTGGCATACCTAATTTAGGATTTTCTTCTCGTTTATTAATTTTAGTCATATGATTAATATACGTATATAGTATATCATAATGATGTCCTAACATGTTAACAAACGTTGTTAAATCTACACTATCAGATTTCAATTGTATATGTTCTGGTACTGTTCGTATTAAAGAATTTTCATTTAACGTGTCATATAATGACGAAGATTCAATTGCTCCATTAAACCAAGTTTCGAATTGACTTGATGTTATAGAATATAATGCATATGGAATAGTGGAATTAGTTTTTGGTATTGGTTGAATATAGCTACCCGTTACACTTGATACATTTGCATTTTCTAAAGGAATTAAATTAGTTGTTAATTTTGAAGATGATTCATAATATAAATACTGTTCAAAGTTGTCAAATCCTCCAATTAATGAAGTTTTTAAATTTGTAAAATCTTGTGCATTTGTCGTAGAATCACTACCAGATATTCCAGTTAATACTAAACTTTGTGATGTATAATATTCAATTAAACTTAATTTATATTTAAAATTATTCAAACGTTCGGTAGCTGAACTATAAAATATAAAATTATTAAAATCAGAATAATCTATATTTAATTTCATTCCAGATAAACTACCAGAAAAGAATCTATCTACAATTTGTTGTGACGTTGATGTTGATGAACCTAATAAATCCGTCCAATTTTGTAATCCTGTTTCGGTAGAAGTATTATATGAATAATTTGCTTGCCAATTTGGTCCACTTAATATATTAACAGAATCAGGTTGTATTATTGGATCTATATTAATATTGTCAATATATGATGGTTTTAATTCTTTAACAACCCAACATTTAAAATTTTGTTCAATATCAACAGGAAGTGGCTCATATAATTTTACATATAGATATTCTCCAATAACAACACTATTAACAAATTGCACACAGTTATTTCTACTAAAGTTTAACAAATAACTTTGGAAATTTCCTCTATTACTTGTTTGATTTACTGTTTCAATATAATTTGTTATTTGTTCTACAAAATTAATATCTTCCGAATCTATCGCACGTAAACGAAGTTCGGTACGGTCTGGTGATATTTCGTCTATCCGTAAATGTTGTTGTTCATAACCTCCAATTAAGTTTTCAAAAAAGTTAACTACAATACGATATGTTCCGCCATTTAATTTTAAATTTTCTACTTGTTGATTTATATCTAAAACATATGGTTGTGAATCAAAACTTATTTGTTTTTTAGTAACTGAGTTATAAAACGTTGGAGTTTGTTCTAACGATTGATTTTTATGTTGTCCCGTTATCCATGTTTCTCTAGAATAAATATGAAATTCTACTGTAGATTTATTAACAATGTCGTTATTAAAAGTTATTGGATTTTTAAAACTAGTATTTATAGTTTGTAATTGAGTTTTATCAATTCGATTGGCCGACAAAGAATTTTTTGCTTCTAATATTTGATCGATATTTTTATATTGTGTTAAACTCATTATCTATCTCTGATTGTATTTTGAGCAGTTTCAGTTAATTCTTCTGCAAAAGCGGCGCCTTCAAATACAGTTTGCGACGTTGTAGATGTTGTTTCTCGATTCCATACATCAACATTTTTCGATGCATCAGTTATAGTCCAATATGTTTGTACAGAATTAATAGTATGGAATCTAAATTCTGAATTAGGATCTCCAATAGCCGAAATAAAGAATGTATCCCCAATATCAAATTGATCGTTTGTTATAACTCGATCTACATTTAATGTTTGTACTTGATATTGTCCTATACTGCCATATCTTTCAGGATACCGGTCAGATGTATTAGCAAACGGTCCAAGATAATCTTTTTGTAAACTCTGATCAGGTCCTTCTCTTGATACAAAGAAATATGCTACTCCATCTCCGGGGTCTGGGCGATCGAATCGATGTTCTATTTTAACTCGGAATCTTAAATCTACTCCAGAACTTTTTATTTCATCTGTAATAGTATATCGATTTGATGTTTCTTGTGCAATACCGCGAACTACTTTATTAAACTCTAATTCAACTGGTCTTGACGGTTGATATCCATTAGGTCCAATTGGATCAGATAAACGTAAATTTTCAATTGGTGCATATCTTGCATAAATTGTGTCTTGTTCGACTTGTAAATCATCAACATTAATGTCTATATCATCGTCATCAATTTCAACAACTTGTGCAGGAAATTTAAAGTAATTAAATTGGGTATCTAAAACTTTTAACATTGTATTGTTATTTATGTTAAATGAATTAGTTTCAATAACCATGTATGATCCATCTTGTACTATAATATTTCCATTTTCATCACGAGGAACAATATCAGTATTATTTGAAACAACAGTTAAACCACCTTTAATATATTTAGATGTTTGTTGTAATTTTACTGGATCTAATGCATTACTTTGTATTTTGTCTATTGCCATTATCTAACTACTTTAAAATAAATTTCGTCGTCGATACATTCTTCGGTAAATCCATCTTCAATTTTTAATTCTATGCGGTAATAACGTTCTGGCATAAAACTATTCATGTCTACATGTATAAAATTACTTGTGCTATCGCAACTTACTTTATTATAAATATTATCAAACGGAATAATGTACTCATCTGTAGCCGCATCGCGTATTGCATAATATGTAGTAGTAGGTAAAAATTTTACTGTTTCGGTTGGAAACAAATTGGTTGGAGATTTTTGTGGGTATTTATCTCTTGCATATATTCTAATCTTAGTTATATCTGTATCTTTATACGTTGGTTTTGTCTTGCTATAAGTTAAATATGAGTCTAAGTTAACCGCTGACAACGATCCTGTTGTAAAAGTGCTGTTATCCCAGTACATAGTTATTCTAGGCACATATATAGTATGCGTGTCTCGACTAAAAAATTTAATGATACCCATTTTAGTTCCATCAACTTCATCAGCATCTGAAAACTTAATCAAGAATCCATTATTGTCG
>Ga0209337_1001106_pt1 | contig 20820 bp, 33 predicted proteins | sample LinPmetageLP53_FD_184044 | JGI IMG/M metagenome (GOLD analysis project Ga0209337, IMG submission 184044) | Marine viral communities from the Pacific Ocean - LP-53 (SPAdes) (version 2) | ecosystem: Environmental > Aquatic > Marine > Oceanic | place: Pacific Ocean | collected 2010-02-08 | reverse complement strand
CCGTAGCCTGGGTTGTTTTTTATAGAGCCGCCCATAGTTTTAGCAAACTCTCCCGCTTGAGCTTTACCCATAGCATTGTATGGGAAAGTTTTCTTTTTCATTTTTCCTGTGTCTCCACATTTATAATTTACTGTAGGCATAGTAGTTTGTTTTTACAAAGATACTAATATTTCCCCTTCTTGGTTTTAGGGCTGGACTTAGTGGATCCACCCTTACCTGCCCAAAGTTTTTTACACGACCAGTACCTCGCGCTCATCTTATTGGTAGCCGTGCTACACTTGTGTCTCGCCTTAAAAGATTTGCGTGCCGCAGGAGAGTAGTTGTGCCCATATCCCTTAGCTCCGAAATGGATAAGCTTCTCCTTACCCCCCGAGCAAGCTTTGACCATCTTCTTCTTACCCGCCCGATCAGAACGAGTAACCTTATTACAAGACATTTTACTTTTATTAGCCATTACTTTTTATGGGTGTATCCTTTTTTCTTTAAAGAAAGATGCTGCTTCATAGTAGAGGCAACTTTCTTGATACCTGTCTTACTATACATGTTGTGTATTTTAAATTTCTTAGCCACGGACCTTTGCTTTTTTAGTGTTGTTTACAAACTGTGTTCTCCCTTTGGATCTCTTTTTCTTTTTTGCAGTAGCCGCCCTTTCAGCTTTAGACAAAGACTTTGCTTTAGCTAAAGGGAGACACCTATCAGGATTTTTCTTATCCTTACTTGTGCCACACGCCCCAAGGATAGACCCATCGGTACCGATGCGCACCCACTTCTCATCTCTCCATTTTTTTAAAGCTCCCGCCATTACTTTTTATTTTTAGCATAGTTAGGGTCCTTGCAATATTTACTCGCAGCCATATTAGCATAGGCCGAAGGGTACTTATCAAAAGTGCGTTTAGCCCAAGATATACCCGCGGGGCATATCTTGTTTCCTTTTGTTCTGCCTTTCTTAGCCATAGCTTAACTTCCGCAGTTCTCACAATCTTCAGGAGAGTCGACGTTACACACCGTCTCGCCAGAAAGGATCTTATCCTCCTTAGATTTAAGTTTAGATTGGTCCAGAAAAGATGGAGAAGCAAAGTCTGCGCCGCAACAGCAGCTTCCAGAATTGCAAGAACAGGTTTTGGATAGTGTCATGTTTAGTGTAACTTTGTAGCAAAGATACAACTTAAATGAAAAGAGATTACATGAAATACTGGAGGGTCATACGGTACTGGGCCAAAGCAAAGTACAACGTAGGCACGCCAGATATAGAGATGCTCCTGTTCCTATATAGCGAGGGGATATTCAACAAGTCAAAGTTTAAAGAGTTCGAGCAGTGTATGTCTTGGGACGATGGTAGATTCCATGGCCTACTCAGGGACGGATGGCTGCAGGTCTTTAGAAAGAACACAGGGAAACAGACCACCCTATATAGGCTCTCACACAAAGGGAGATGCCTCGTGGTGAATATATATAAGAAACTTAACGGGGAAGAGATAGGGGTATCGCCACAGCTGAACCCACTATTTAAAAAGGACGTGTCCTATATGGATAAGGTATATAGGAATATGATTATAGAGATGAACGAGTTTACAAAACAACAACGACGTCGCGCTCAACTATAACAGTGTACGCCTTCTCACTGACGAACATACTGTGGCCCGCGTTTTTATCGTAGTAGATAAGGTCACCCGCCTGGATGACACTGACATCGGTGCCAGGCTTTACAACCTTCCCCTTCTGATAGCGGAAGCCGGAGGCGTCCTCTTGAGAAAGGAGAAGGCCAGACTCTGTCTTTAGAGTCTCCTCGATTTTTTCTATCACTATGTATTTACCAATCGGTTTCATCTTTGTCTATCGTTAAGGCTATGTTTACAAAAGGAAAGTACAGGACGTGAGACACCACCTCCTCAAGGTCGTACGAGCGTACACCAAATAAGACACCCCAGTAGAATCCTATATTTATCTCCCAAGGTCTCATGCTCGGGCGTGGGTCACAATAGCATCAGTGCTAAGGATAGTAGTGGCTACACTCACCGCGTTGATAAGGGCGTTCTTAGTGACCTTCAAAGGATCTATGACACCCATCTTGTACATGTCGCCGTACTTCTCGTTCTTAACGTCGAACCCGTGGGTGTTGTCTATCAGGTCAGGCTGGTCCATGATACTCTGACCATCCAGTCCCGCGTTCTCCATGATCTGAAGTAGAGGAGCGCGAAGGGCCGCATGGAGTATGCGGTTAGCTATATCCTCCTCAGGGTGGTCACAGTCCTGCTCAAGGTCTGGAGAAAGTCTCCATAGGGCTAACCCACCGCCTGGAAGGATACCCTCCTGTAGGGCGCTACGTACAGCGCAGACACTGTCGTCGACACGGTCAAACTTCTCCTTCTGCTCGATGTCGCTGTCCCCACCAACATATATGCATCCGATACCGCCAGCTAAACTCGCGATGCGTGTGTTGATGAAGTCACGCTCACCCTTGTTCTTAGTCCTAACCTGCTGCTCACGTAGCTCCTCGACACGGGTCTGGCACTCCGCACTCACCTCGCCACCCGTAAGGATGACAGTGGAGTCCTTGCCCGCTACAACCTTAGCCGCAGAGCCTAAGTCTTTAGGTAGGATAAGGCTCAGATCGTCGCCCGTCTTCTCACTGAAGTACGTAGCCCCAACAGCCAAAGCGATGTCCTGCATTAACTCGTGCTGCTTATATCCAAAGTTCGGAGGGGGGACGTTGCAAAACTTTAATCCGTTCTTCACAACATTCGCCGCCAAAGTGTTCACCATATTTCCGCTGCACGTTCCGATGATTAATAACTTGTCCCCGTTTTGGATGACGTCCTTAAGCACCGTCTCGATCTGCATGATGTTATTTATCTCAGCATCACATACCAAAATCTTTACGTCCTCCAGGATGCACTCGTCCTTCTTGTGGTTGTTGATGAACAAAGGGGAGCTGTACCCGCGATCAACCTTGATGCCAGAGGTAATCTCCGCATACGTCTCCGCTGTCTGAGAACGCTCAACCGTAACAATGCCATCCAACCCAACCTCGTTATACGTGTCCGTGATAAGCTTGCCTAAAACTTTATCGCTGTTAGCAGAGATGGTAGCCACATCTAAAAGACGCTTGCCCGTAACCTTGCGAGACTGCTTGCTTAAATCTTTAATGACCTCGTCAACCTTCTCGCGGATGATGCGGATAACCTCCGTGGCATTTACGTCGCCAACCATATGCTCTATGCCCGAACGAACTAAAGCCTCAGTGAGGACAATAGCCGTGGTGGTTCCATCACCAGCAATGGAAGCTGTTTTGTTAGCTGCCTCCTTTACCATACGTACAGCTATGTTCTCCACCGGGTCGTATAGATCAATACTCTTAGCTACAGTGACACCATCCTTAGTAACCGTTAAACCACCCAAGTGGTTTACTGATTCAATGATGACAGTCTTGCCTCGTGGGCCAAGCGTGCTCTTAACTGCTTTAGAGATAGCAGTGATGCCGCTGATAAGTTTCTGCCTACCCTCCTCTCCGAAGTTTAGGTCTTTAGCAATATAACCTTGCTCTTGCATTAGAATGTAATTAAAGTGATGGGGCAAATATATAACAAAACATCTATACTAAAATACACATAAGAGAAAAAGTTAACACCGTATAGGCGATAACAATTATATTTAACTTTGAGTTCTCCTCAAGAGATAGGTAACGGTAAATAATCTTCTTCATAGCAAAATAATGGGGGCACAAAGATAATGTTGAAATGTTAAAGTGAACTACCTAAACTCTACTATATGTTTTTACTTCTCTTTATACTTTTATTATATCTCTATTATTACTTTAAGTTTAACATTTTAACATTTAAAGAAGTAATATATTAATAATAAGAGAGTTAGAAGATGTTAAACTATTTTTAGGGTAACATTATAATGTTAAACTTTAACGTTATTGCATAAAAAAAGGGAACCCGTTAAGATTCCCTCTGATTTTTTTTGGGTGTAGTAGATTAAAAGTTGAACCCTTTAAAACTCTTTCTGGTCTCAGCCAACTCGATCCCCTCTGCTATTTGGTTTACTTTGTTGGCACTCTTGACCGCACTTTTAATGCGAGCCGCTCGAGCTATTCCTGTCTCCGATGGGTAACCATCATTAATTAATCTACCGTGTTCTACGCGAAGTCCGTCTAAGTCTTTATATCTATTCATGTGGCAAAGATACAAAAAAAATTTAGATGTCTGGGGGCTGAGGGTTATTATAGGTCACACACGAGGTATGCGTCTAAGGAAAGTGATTTGTTTTCGAAGGGGGGGGTGATGTTTTCAAAAATTTCGGTCAAATGTTTTAGCTTTTAGGTGGGGGTGATAGGCTCGGCTCGGCTATCGGCTCGGCTCGGCTCGGCTCTTCGTTCATCGTTCCGCTACACGTAGCTATATGCTCCCGATATACGGACACGCTCCCCACATACCCCCATAGTGAGGGGGAATAACCTTGTTGAGAGAGAGAGAGACAAGGGTTAAAACCCCAACGAACACCCCCATCAACAAATAATTCACATATTTCTTCAATTAATTTTCTCAGTGTATGCGGTAGTTATAGAGCATCTGTACACATTTAATGAAAGTTTTATGCTATTCATTGTCGAAGTACGGAAAGTATACTGTATCTTTGCTAAAGTAATAACGAAACAATACTAATTTAATACCTAATACCATGAACAATTCAGTAACAATGCAAGACCTTGTACAACTTGAGAAAGACTACCTTAATCAGATACGAGAGATTAACACGGCTCACCGAAAGGAGGTGAAAGACCTTCGCTTCGAGATAGCTAACCTAAGAGATAGGTTAGGGAGTACAGACAGACAATGGAATAAGACCATAGACGAGTTAGAGAGACTGAAGCATATGCCCGAAGTACACAAAGCAATCTACGGCATCAAGTAACACTGACGAGACCTCAATGGTCGAAACGTCGCGAGACGTCTGTTACAAATTTATTAACTAATACACAATACCATGAACAATTTTAGAGTAGTAAGAACAAGAATGATTGACATTGATAGTGTACACATAGACATACACTTTGGAAGTGATGACACAATAGTTGCTTATGGTCAGTACAATATCCGTACAAATTGGGCACACGTTATTCGTGAGGAAGAGTATGAGACTATGCTTGGCGATGATTGGGAAGATGAGATGGTAAGCGCTATTGAATCTCGCTCGATTGAGATAGGATAGACCAACAAGCGGAGGTAGTGCGCACCTCGAGATGATTCGCCTCGTCTCTCTGCTCTAATTATTCACCAATCTAATTTAAGATGACTTTACAAGACAAAATTTACCACACAAATGAGATGGCTAATGCTATCCAACGCAGAGAGGAGTACTACACTCTTGAGACCGACAAGGTCAGACACATCGAGTTACCTACACCGCAAGTGGCTGGTACAATGGGGCAACAACGTACTTATGCGATGGGCAAGGCTATGGACATCATTGAAAACCTATCACTATGAATATCAAGAAAGAACTTATAGAACGCCTTGTGGAAAGGATGGAAGGAGGGAGTGAGGTTATTGGCGGTGCGCGAAATTTAGCGGAGGAGTTACTTACTCTACGCTACCGATTCAACGACCTACAGTCGAACTACAACTGGCTACAAGCAGAATGTGATATGGAGTCTAATTGTAGTGAGCATACTGACGAAGATATCCGAGAGGAATATGAGGAGGCATACAAGGAAGCGAAGGATAGCTACTACGAGAATCAAAAGGAGTTAAAAGCAAAATACTTAGAGCAATGATAACATACGACTACTCAATCAAAATAGGCAATCGCTACGTATACAAGACCAAGACGTTTGATAGCGAACTACACTTTTCAAGATGGTACGACAAGGTGAGCGCATCAGGAGTAAAAATAATCGACACAATTAAGAAAGCATGAACGACAACAAACTAATAGCAGAATTTATGGGTGCTAACCCATTCCGAGAATCAGTCAATGAAGATGTTTTATCATACGAAATGTATGGCTTAATTGAAAGCATTGAAGATGGCGTGTATGAGAAGCATTTCTTCCTGCCAAGTGAAATGAAGTTTCACACTTCATGGGATTGGTTGAGGCCAGTAGTAGAGAAATGCTTAGAGAAGCACAACAACCTCATTGATGGAAGAGATGTAATAGATACGTCATATTCCTCAATAGCACAAGCGTTGCAAGTTGTTTCTCTTAAGGAAACCTACAAAGCGGTAATAGAATTTATTAAAGAACATAACGATGGAAGATAACAAACTTATAGCAGAATTTATGGGGTATGTATATGAAGATGATATATTAGTTCCCGAAGAACCACAATACCATGTATCATGGGATTGGTTGATACCCGTAATTGAGAACATTGACCACTTACAATATGCTCGTGTGAAAGGCATTGAAGATGCACTGTCTACAAGACATATAGGAGATACACACAAAGCAGTAGTAGAATTTATTAAAACATATAACGATGAAAACTAAAATACACATAGATAACTCACGCTTCATGGAGTTAGTAGATGCATTAGCTACTCAGATAACTGAAATGGAGTCTATTGCTTCAGGGGGCGTTTGGTCTCAAGACTACTACAACGAGAAGTACGATGAGTACGAAGGGTTGTTTAATAACATGGCAAATATATACAGCGATGAAAACTAATCGAGATACAATGAATATAACAAATAAAATAATAGCCTATGAGATGGGTAAATTAAACGATGTCGATAGCTTAGAGTTATTCTCTGAGTTAATCCGATCGGGAATGGCTTGGAATCTACAAGGTCATTACGGAAGGACTGCCACGTCTTATATAAACGAAGGATATATAGATGGAGATGGTGAAATAATCCACGACATAGTAGGTGATGACCAACCACCTATGTGTGCTAATTGTGGAGAGTATGAAGTAGAGGTTGAAGGTCAACCTTGCTCTAAAGAATGTCGCGATGAGTACATCGCAGATTGGTTAACTGAAAAATAAAATGAAAGAACAAATCAAAGGGTTAATTGAGTACGCCCAAAACCCTAAGCACTCAGAAGAGGGGGAAAACTATTTATCTGATGGACAGATGTTAGACATCATCCTCGAACAATTAGAAAAACTAATCAAATGAAATACTACAACGGAAACGAATTAAAATGGAGTGCTGAGGATATCCTTATCCGAGCAACGGACTTAGACATAGAATTAACCGAAGAGGAGGCTGAGAATATACTCACCGCTACGTTTAAGGATAACGAATACATCATGGAGATGATCGGGGAGGTTATATGTGGAACAATACTAAAATACAACGATGAACAAAGACAAAACAATCAAAGACCAAGCTAAAGTCATCAAAGAACTTTGGGACGAGTTACAAACCCTCAAGCGCATACTCATCGATGAATACCCATTGCAATGGCGTGACATACAAATAAAACAAAAATAGTATGCATAAAACTTGCGTGTTCTACACTAAGTTTGTACCTTGCATTACTTAAATTTAATAAAATGAAGAAAGAAATATTTAACAACTACGCTACGGCGGTAGCAAAAGAATTTAACATCAGCGTGCCCGAGATGTTCGAGGGTTCGAGGGCGAGGGAGTGTGTAGACGCAAGGTTTCTACTCTACTACCTATGCATGGAGAGACCTATCCACACCTCCTATATACAGAAATATCTGAAGTTTTATGGGCTGGATGTATGTAACTCTACTATAGTACACGGGTACAAGAAAGCTAAGCAGTTGGTGGAATCTGATCCAGACTACAGAAATTTAGCGAAACAGATCTCTCGTGTATAGTTTAGAGGATTTATACCTTCAAGCCATTAAAGACCGAAGGTCTACATATAGGAGGGGCAGTATAGGTGAGTCTATCATATCGTATGGTATGAAGTTGAACAAATACAAAGACCTTATCCAAATCCTCAACACCACCAAATCTGCGGGGTACTACACCGAAGCTACTCCCGATGAGTTAGAGTATCTTTTTACTCACGGATGGCGCAAGGGTGTGCTCATGATAGCTCTTGCTAACTACACTCGGAAGATGGATATTATAGAGTTCAAAATACAGAGTGAGATGAACACTCGGAAGAACGATAAATACATACGCGGTTTAAAGAAATCGCGCGATAAAATAATGCTTAAATACAGTAAACGTAAATCAGAATTAAAATCTATAACAGAATGAATAAGAATACTTTTAAACAACTATCCTCTATCGATGTCAAGGGCAAGGTAGAGAAGAAAGGGAAGCACGATTACATATCGTGGGCAACGGCATGGCATTTAGTCAAGACTGAATTTCCTGATGCACAACGTAAGGTATACGAGTGTAATGAGACTGGGTTAAACTTCTTCACGGATGGCAGAACGGCATACGTAAAGGTTGGCATTACGGTAGAAGATGTAGAGCATATCGACTACCTCCCCGTGATGGACTTCAGGAATAAATCTCTCCCCATAGATAAGGTTACCTCTATGGACATCAACACCACCATCCAAAGATCCACCGCTAAAGCTATTGCGATGCACGGATTGGGCTTAAGTCTCTGGATAGGGGAAGACCTTAACAAGGTTGTAGAGACTCCTTCAGAACCGCTTAAAACAAGTAAGCATATTGTTTTAGATATTGGAGACAATAATTGGGCAAAGGTGCTTAAGTTTGTTGCCGCTAATAAAGAATTAGGTCTACCTAAGATTGTTAGCCAATTAGAAACAAAGTATAGCATCAAGGCAATGGTAAAGAAGGAACTCAGTAAGCATACGGTATGAAAGAGATCTTAGCGAAGCTACAGGTGGACGAGCATTATTACGGAGCGTTTGGAAAGCAGTGGCTATCCAACTCTGACATAATCACTCTTCTAAACGAGCCCCATATGTTCAGGAAGCCGAAGGATATGACTAAGGCTATGTTAATTGGGAGGTACTTCCATACTGCTATACTTGAGCCTGAGAAACTTTCTTCTACGGAGTTTCTATCTATAGATTCCAGCAGTCGCAATACTAAGATATACAAGGAGGCTCTCGATGAGCACGGCGTACCTCTTATGATGCTAACTAAGGAGAAGGAGGCTACGGACTGTGCCATCTCAAAGATGACGAGTAACTTAGACTTCTACGAGTCTATATACCAAGAGGGTAATCAGTTTGAAATCCCTGCTGTTACGGAGATTATGGGATTGAAGTGGAAGGGTAAGGCGGACATCGTCACACCCGATATACTTATCGACCTTAAGACCACCTCCAATATACGTGAGTTTAAATACTCTGCTCGGAAGTACAACTACGATAGCCAAGCATATATCTATCAGCAGTTGTTTGACAAGCCGCTCGTATTCTATGTGGTAGATAAAATCTCTTTGCAGTTGGGTATATTCTATCCTTCTGACAACTTCCTTGCCAACGGTAGGGATAAGATTGAGAGAGCTATGGAGGTGTACGGCACGTACTTCGCTCCAGGCTCTACCCAAAACATCAATGATTATGTACATAAAGAAACTCTTTAAGAGAGAGAACAAACGTGTGGTGTGGTTGAAAGTTCCAACCGACCTTACCACACGAGCCGAAAGAGATCGACTCATGGAGGCTACAATAGACAAGTTGGAGCATATTATTTATAAATCATTTTAATCATGGCAGACGAAAAAATCTATGTCGGTAATGGTATCTCTAAGTTTGACGGAGATCAGGTAGAATTTAGCTTAGACTTAAGCAACCCAGCAATCAAAGAACACATGTTCGATTTCAACGGGAAGACTTATTTAAAGTTAATTGTAGGGGCTAAAAAGGATGGTGCTGATGAGTACGGAAAGACTCATTGGGTACGCATCAACACTTGGAAGCCTGACGAGAAGAAGGCTTCACCTACCAAAGCGGTAGCAGAGCCAGACAGTGGCATGCCTTTCTAAAGTTAAGGCTGAGGAATAAAGGAGGGGACTTCGTGTCCCCTTTTTTTTCTCTACCCAATGTTAAAATGACAAACTCATTCCTCTATATAGCACTATAGGAATTTTTATATAGTATACTTTTTTTATATCTATATATTTACTTTTAATTTAACATTTTAACATTAAAGAATATAAATAACTATAAATAAGATAGTTAAGAAAATTAAATCAACACAAAATTAACACGAAGTATGTCAAAGATTACCATATTCAAAGACATTAAGGATACAGACCAGCCTTTCCATAGGGAGGTGGGTGTTATCTTAGATAGAATAAGAGAAGGGTCGAGCAGAGAACTCGTCAATGAAATTAGATCTGAAAAGGATAAAACAAAAAGAAATGTACTCAAGCAGTCGCTACCAGCGGTATGCTTTAGTGGTGTCTTCTCAAAAAGATTAGACTCATCTCTCACCACACATAGTGGGCTTATATGTTTGGACTTCGATGGATACAAGAGCAGTAAGGATATGCTCCAGGAGAAGCAGAGGTTGTCCCAAGATAAGTTTGTATTCTCTGTGTTTATTTCTCCGAGTGGGAATGGTTTAAAGGTGCTGGTGAAGATCCCAGGAATCCCTGACAACCACAAAAAATACTTCAACTCTTTAGAAAAACATTTTAATAGCCCCTACTTTGATAAGACCAGTAAGAACATCTCTCGTGTATGTTATGAGTCATACGATCCACTCATCCACATCAACGATCTCTCAAGTTTGTGGGATAAGATTGAGGAGATGGAATACCAGGAGGTTATTAAACATAAAGACAGACCCACCATACCTATCTCTAACGAGAATAAAATTGTAGAGATCCTTCTCATTTGGTGGGATAAAAAGTACGGCATGAAGAGTGGGGAAAGGAACAACAATATCTACATCCTGGCTTCAGCCTTCAATGATTTCGGTGTCAACCAAAACTTAGCGGAGTATGTCATGTCTAACTACGCCTCTGAATCTTTTCCCTTCTCTGAAATTCAGAGGACCATAGACTCTGCGTATGCTCAGAAACAAAACTTCGGCACTAAGTACTACGAGGATGAAGATAAAGTAAACCAGATAAAACAGAAGATGCGTCGGGGTGTATCTAAAAAAGAAATTAAATGTCAGCTATTAGATGACAAGGTGGAGGTGGATAACCTCGACTCTCTGTTAGATAAGATGGAGGGGGATAACGACCAGCATAAGTTCTGGTCTAAGTCTGAGAAGGGTGTGGTAAAAATCATCCACCTCTCCTTCAAAGAGTTCTTAGAGGAGCATGGGTTCTATAAATTTAACCCTGAAGGGAGTAAGAGTTATGTCTTTGTTCGCGTCACCAACAACCTTATCGACCACACCTCCGAGAAGGAGATAAAAGACTTTATCCTTAACTACCTCCTTGAGGATGATGATACAAGTATATACAACTTTTTTGCGGAGCACACTCGCTACTTCCGTGAGGAGTTCCTTACGCTCCTATCTTCTATAGATGTTTTCTTTATCGAGGACACCTCTACCACGGCATACCTATACTACAGGAACTGCGCCGTTAAGGTTACTCAGGGGGAGGTTCTTTCTATAGACTACATAGATTTGGGTGGTTACGTATGGAAGGATCATGTTATAGATAGAAACTTTATCATGTGTGAAAAAGGGGGGTGTGACTTTCAGCAGTTTATACACAATATTTCTGGGGGCACTGATGAGAGGGTAAACTCTATGTACTCCACGATAGGGTATATGCTTCACGGTTATAAGAACCTGTCCTACTGCCCTGCGGTTATCCTTAACGATGAGATTATTTCGGACAACCCAGAGGGGGGAACGGGAAAGGGGTTGTTTATGAAGGGCCTCTCGGAGATGAAGAAGTTAGTGGTTATAGATGGAAAGTCTTTCGACTTCGCAAAATCTTTCGCCTACCAATTGGTCTCTGCAGATACTCAGATACTGTGCTTCGACGATGTAAAAAAATACTTCGACTTCGAGAAACTCTTCAGCGTAGTTACGGAGGGGTTGACGTTAGAGAAGAAGAATAAGGACGCCATTAAAATTCCTTTCAGTAAGTCTCCAAAGATTGCTATCACCACCAACTATGCCATACGTGGCAAGGGAAGTTCCTTCGAGAGAAGGAAGTGGGAGTTAGAATTATCTCAGCACTACACTAAAGAGTTCACCCCCTTGGTGGAGTTTGGTAAACATTTCTTTGGGGAGTGGGATGATGATGAGTGGTGTCAGTTCGATAACTTTATGATTGGGTGCCTTCAAACGTACTTAGAGAAGGGGTTATTACGCAGCAAGTTTGTTAACTTAGAATTACGCAGGCTCTCTGCTGAATCTTCTCACGAGTTTATTGAGTGGTGTGGTTTGTTAGAAAACACAACTAACCCCCTATTAGTTTTAAAAGAAAAAACTATGACCAATGCTTTGTACTTCAACTTCATTGAAGAGTATCCTGACTACGGACCTAAAGCTAAGATGTCTGTCACCCGACAGAGGTTTCACAAATGGCTTGAGGCTTACTCTCAATATAAATACAACTGCCCTCCGTTGATTGGGAGAGATCAAGAAGGTAAGTGGATGGAGTTTGTGCGTAAGGATCATTACAATAAGCAGTTCGAATTATTATGATGAAGTTTAGAGACTACCAAACAGATATCATAGAGAAAGCCTCTAAGATTATCTCTCGCCATCGCTTTGTATACTTAGCTATGGAGGTGCGCACGGGTAAGACGCTCACGAGTTTAGGTATAGCGGAGAGGATAGGGATGACTACGGTTCTGTTCATCACTAAGAAGAAAGCCATCTCCAGCATCGAGCATGACTATGAGCTGCTAAACCCAGACTTTCGGCTCACCGTAATCAACTATGAGTCTTTACATAAAGTTAACCCACGGGGGTGGGACCTTATCGTGGCTGACGAGGCCCACGGTATGGGGGCATTCCCTAAACCGAGTGGGAGGGCTAAGAAGTTTAAGGAATTTGTCTTCCACTCCAACCCCTATGTTATCTTTCTCAGCGGCACCCCTACCCCTGAAGCGTACTCGCAGATGTACCACCAGGTGTACTCTATCCCTAACAACCCCTTCCGCAGGCACAAAAGTTTCTATAAGTTTGCCCATGAGTATGTGCATGTTACGAAGCTTAAGGTGGGTGGGATGTTTGTCAACGACTACTCTCGGGGGTCGGAGAAGATCCTCGAGGAGATGAAACCATACACGATCCGCTTCACTCAAAAGGATGCGGGGTTCGTGGTTGATACCAAGGAACACATCCTGGAGGTTGATATGTCTGATGCTATTAAGGGCGTTATAAAGACGCTTAAAAAAGATTTAGTGGTACAAGGCAAGGAGGAAGTTATCTTAGCCGATACGGCCGTTAAACTTATGACTAAGGTGCACCAGCTATGCAGCGGCACTGTGAAGTTTGAGAGTGGTAACTCTAAGGTATTGGATCTTACGAAGGCTAAGTTTATCAAGAAGAAATTCAAGGGCAAGAAGATAGGCATCTTCTATAAGTTCAAGGAAGAGCTCAATGCTTTGAAGGAAGTCTTCGGGGACGAGATATGTACAGAGCTTCCTGACTTCACGGAATCCGATAAGAGTATCGCTCTACAGATCGTGAGTGGGCGCGAGGGTATCTCTTTGCGTCAGGCTGCCGCTTTGGTATACTACAATATAGACTTCTCTGCCACAAGCTATTGGCAGTCAAGAGATCGCATGACTACCAAGGACAGACTGAAGAACGATGTGTACTGGATCTTCAGCAGGGGCGGTATAGAGCACGAGATATACAAGGCTGTCATTAAAAAAAAGGACTACACTTTAAACCATTTTAAGAGAGATCTATTAACTTTGTAACAATGACGGAGCAGCAGATACAATCTAAAAGAATCAAGCAATTAGAGGCTGAGGGATACTACGTCCTTAAGCTAATCAAGACAAATAAGAATGGGATACCAGACCTGGTGGCTATACCTCCCGACTGCGGGGTCCTCTTCTCTGAGATCAAAACCTCTAAAGGGAGACTGTCCAAGTTACAAGAATATAGACTACAAGAATTAGAAGCACATGGAGTTATCACAGAAGTATATAGAGGTTAAAGAGTTTGATATATCAGACGACTTTTTCGATCAGCTACACGAGAGCGGTATAGAGGTTGCTGTTAGCATCTCTCGAGCCATCTCCGACAGCTACATAGAGATACCTGACGACTGTGTCCTCTCTCATACTGTAGGGGGCGTAGCTTCCCTTGGCGATGAGGACATCCCCTTCTCTATAAAATTTATTAAAATAGATTCCGAGACTACATTACTTTCAAGCATACAATTAATTAGTATGGATGAGTATTTAGATTTCATCAACTTAAATTTATACATCAAAAATCATGATGAACACACACAGAGTAATCCTCCTGAAGGAGATAGTGAACCAAGCGTTTAATTTAAACGTAGACAATAGGTCCCGAAAAACAGAGTACGTAGTGGCACGAGCTATATGCTATAAGATCCTAAAGGAACACAGCTCCATGACCTCATCCTTTATAGGCAGGCAGTTTAATAAAACTCACGCGACTATTTTACACGGGCTGGAGGAGTTCCCTTGGATGGTTAAGGCTGACCACGAGATGGAAAAAGCATACCGAAAGATCTTAGACAAGTGGCTCAGTAGGTCTTCTGAGTTTACAGATGTCAACCCCGTGCTGTTGAAAAAAGATCTAATAAAGTTGCAGGAGGAGAATAATCTCCTTAATTTAGCCTTAATAGAAGTTCAAGAACAGGTAACTCTTTTAAGTAAAGACAATAAAAGGTGTCTATCTCTTGTAAAAAAGATAGAGAATACGGTTCCTGAGACGAGACTTAAGTTGATAGAGAAAAAAATATACGATATTATAAATGGGTTTATCTGATTGCAAATACACTATCGAGGATATCGATAAGATCTCAGGGTACTCAACTTGGAACCTTAAGAAAAAGATAGACACCCTGCTTCGTGTGGACTGTATTATGTACACCAACTTAGGTGTAGACTCTACTAAGGCAGAGAGGTTGGAAACAAAGCGTAAATCTCTTTCTATATATAGAGCTATAAAAAAGCTGGACGAAGCTACTGGCCGCGCTCTTTTAATCGCAGTAGATAAACCATAATGCCTATCTCTCCAGACGATACAGTTGGTATACAACACGTTAACTATGTGTCTAACCTCATCCATGACTACGCGGATACTCTTTATGAGGGGTTGATGGATATGGAATATGATGACGTAAGGGAGGAGGGCCAAGAGCTTATAAAAGTTTTAGCCGATCTCTTAGTTTCGCTATCTGAGGAAACCTAACGGTCTCATAGCTCAACTGGATAGAGCGTCGCCCTTCTAAGGCGAAGGTTCGGGGTTCGAATCCCTGTGGGATCACAATTAAAATTTTACATGGCTTATAAAAATAAAGAAGACCAGGCGGCATGTTCTAAAAGGTACTACGAGGATAATAAAGATAAGATAAAGTCTAATGTAAAGAAGCGAAACGCGGCTCAGAATATAAGGAACCGTGCCTACATTAAAGAAATAAAGATGGCTTCAGGATGTGTAGATTGCGGAGAATCTAATTATGTGGTATTAGATTTTGACCATGTAATAGGAGATAAGTTTAAAAATATATCAGGGATGGTTCATCAAGCATATTCTATTGAGTCTATTCAAAAAGAAATAGACAAGTGCGAGGTGCGTTGTTCTAACTGTCACAGAAAAGTTACTCACGAAAGAAGAAAACAAAATGCAAAAGACAATAGCTAAAGAACTACATGCGTTTGCTCAGGAGATAGCCAGGCGCTACTCACGTACAGATCGGGAGGGTAATGTGAACAATGAAGCGTTTAGTGTCCAGGACGTTATCCCTATGTCGGACCACACGGCTGTCATAAACTTTGTTAAAAGCACGGGTAAGATAGGCGTAGCGTTCTGCTACTATATCAACAAGGGTGCGTCCAAAGGATGGAAGTACTTCTTCCCCACCGACTCTCATGTCAGTGGGTTCCAAGCATTCTTTATATACAAGACCGAGGCGGAGCGTAAGAACTACGACAAGAACTTCTAATCAGCAAACATCTCCTCCAAGAGCTCTTGACGCATAGCCTCTTGCTCTTTCTTGAGATCCTTTATATCCTTTAACATTTCTTTATAGTCTGGATCGTTATTAAACTCTTCCATCTGTTCGGATAGCTCGGGCATATACTTATCTACCTCACTATTTCTTAGCTTCTTCGGCTTCTTCTCTTTCTCTTCAGGCCCCTCTATAACATAATCGGAGTAGTTAAACAACCTTAAGAAGACCTCTTTAGGGTCGCCCCCATCTTGAATAATCTTCTTCATGTTCAACCTCATCCTATCTAAAGTTTTAAAAGGTAGAGCCGCTACAGTACTCCCGCCTGGAACTATAGAAGCCAAAGGCATAAGGGTAAATATAAACTGCTTCCAAGCCTCATCTGCTTTCTCAGAGTCCTCGAGGTCAGTTTTATCGTACTGTTTAATAGCATCCTTTACTAAATCCAGCACCGGGAATTGTTTCATATCATCCCACCATGGCTTCCCTGTGGCGTAGTCAGCCCCCATTTCTAATATCTGACCCAATACAAAGATAGAATTGAACACGCTTAGTATAGCTGCTCTGGCCATATCTTTCTTATCCTCTTCATCCCAATCTGTTACAGGGAATCCTGATCCAGCCCATTGGAAGATCATAGGCATTGCAAATTGATACACCAATATAGTTCGGAGGTTTTCACCCGTAGTTCCTTTACCCGACCCATCTTTTATGTTACGCCCCAACTCTCTATACCCTCCAAATATTTGTCTGAGGTATGCTTTCGGGGCAGACATAAACATATTAAACGTCTGAACAAGGCCCCCCTCATTTTGTATCGAATCTTTATCTTGCTTATCTGACGACTGCTGAACCTCTTTGGTTTGTTCCTCAAACATCAGCATCGCTTTCTTCTTTGCGTTCTCCTCACTCATGCCTTGCTTCATGAATTTGTTTTTTAAGAACACATAGTTAGGTATACCACCTAAAAATATAGCCTGCTTATCTCCTGCTTTAATGGGGGACATAAGAAGTCGAAGTGTTTTATTACCTTTATCTCCTGGAGTATATGTCTCCATCTGCTTCTCCCCATACGCTTCAATAGTTTTACTAATCTGCTGCCAGTATCTATACTTTATATATACCGACTCTTCAGAGATTTCTTTCCATGCTTTTATAAACTCTTTAGGCCCCATGGTGGTAGCTGTCTTAAGCCAGTTTCCGTACCCTATAAAGTTTCCGTAAGTCCCGATAGAAGTTAACTGCTTAAGATATACCGTAAGCCCCGCTCCCAGTTTCTGTACAATAAATATATTGTTAGCTCTGTTTACCAACTCAACAGTCTTATCAGATTGATTGGCTCCGCGTTGAGCTGTAGCCATCAATTGTTTCCTTATGGTATCGTATACATCCTGTCCGTGTATACTTACAATGGTATCTACAATATCTTTATTAAAGAACACTTTAGATATCTCATTGATATTCTCTGCATATGCAGCGAAGTGCTCCATATCTTTCAGGTATGTATCGATAGCTGTGAAAGCATCGACAGGCATAATAGCTTTACTATTTTTCTGAGTCAGCATAGTAGAGTTTCCTATTACATTCATCCCCATCTGAGGCATACCCTGTTCCGAGAGGAGAGACAAAGGATCGTACTTTTCCATCTCTACCTTATCTCCTTTTGATATAACTCTAAATGTTCTTCCAGAATAGTTATCCCTCTGAGGTAGATCTGTATTGTATAGCTTCTTATATACTTCGTTATACTTTTCATACAGTGAAGGAAGTAAAACCTCCACCTGCCAACGCCCCAGCTCTAAAAGGTCAGGGTAAGTCTCTTCGAAATGCTTACTCAACCCATCCATTATAGACTTATAGTTGTCCCCCAATGAGGTTTGGAAACCTGCGTGGGTATCCTGCTGCTTATATTGGAAATATAAATACTGCAGCTGAAGAGGGGTGAGGTTCGAAAAAGGAATATTCTTCCTAATCAACTCATTTAATTTATCTTTATTTTCCCTTGTAGGATCCTTATCAAATTCTTTCTTCGCGTCCTTTACCTCTTGCGGGTTTTTAAAGAACTTCCCATCTTGTAGCTTAAGGAAATCTATAGACTTCCTATATTCTTTAATCTTTTTCGCGTAGTCTTTCCCTAAATACTCTTCCGTCTTTTCCGTAAGTATCTGATCCAAAGCCATCATGCTTTCTTTGTACATACGCGTAGACTCATTCACCTTTCGGTATACAAAGTCTTTTATAAAACCTTCGAACGCCGCACCAGGAGACTTATCTAAAGCCGAAGACAATTGGCTTAGCCCCAGCGTCCCCATCTTTAAGTACTTATCTATATTGGCTCCTATCTTTTTAAAGTATTCTTTAAGGGCATTTCTTCCGTAGTTAGAAGCCTTCTCATCGCCCCTCTCTTTAAGCTCTTTCCTTATACGTTCCAGCACCTCTGGATCTGTGAAATCCAACAGCTCTTTGTAGCCCTCTAAAGCTTGATGAAATAGGGCTGTATTTTTCGCATACCTTTTTGATCTTTCTTTCGCCGCTTCTTTATAGTTGTTGCGACCTTGAGTGATAAGATCTTTCAGGTTATTATATACCTCCGCTAACTGATCCGCTTTACGGGGGTTACTATCCTCCATTAATTTAGAGTTGTTAATACCTAACGCTATATTCAATACCAATAACTCTGTCTCTTCTTCCTCTGTCAGCTCTAACTTTTTATTTAATTCTTCTACCTGTTCGATAAGTTTAGTCTGCTCCTTAATGATATCGTCCTTCACCTCTGCAGCCTTATACATCTTATCTTTTATAGACTCCACTATCTTATATGTGGCCTGATCTATCTTCATCAACTTCTCTAAACCACCCACCTTAACTAAAAACTTATTGTCCAATATTTTTTGGATAGCTTTATTTAATATAGATACATTTTTTTCTGCCGCTAACTCCTCAATCTTCTGAGTAAGGTTCCTTAGATTCCCTTTCAACCATTTAGGCTCAGCGTCCTGTATCGTTCTCAGTAAGTTTCTAACTTCTGTTTTATTAAACGCAGCTTTGGGCAACACCTCACGAATCGTTCTTTGCAACTGTCTCTTGACATCTCTAACCTCTCGCGCCCCTCGTATCTTCTGACGTACAATCTTCTTCAGCTCTTTAATTTTCTTACTTATATCTTTAACCTTACCTCCGCCTAATGCTTCTTGCATCGCGGCTTGTAGCTGCTGCTGTAGGGTAGATAGTTCCGTCTTAGACTTCACCCCCTCTGTAGCTTCCTTATATACTTTACGACCCATCATAAACTCTATAGATTCGTTTATCATATCAGCCATAGTTGCCTGCTTATCTTTCGGGCGCTTCAAGTTTTTCTTAAGTAAAGAATTAAACTTCTTCATAGTAGCTTCATATAGTTTCCTACCCGCTACCATCCCCCCTGGTACATTTCCAAATACCGAAGGCATAGACTCAAACATATCTACATCTACTTTAAGAAGATCGTTTATCTCTTTAACTTTTAATTTCTTTGTTTTCTGAAGGAAGTATTTTATCTCGGAGTCTTCGAACCCTGCAGTTCGTGCAAGTTTAATTATCTCTACTGGATCTTGAAACTTATCTGCTATCTTCTGGAACCTCTGACCCAAGAATGGATTGTAGAACTGCCCCTTCGCATCCTCGAAGTGGTATCCTGTTAGGTCTCTGGTAAACTCCTTGTAGTCTCTAACTAAAGTAAGACCATACTTCCGCCCTAATTTCTGTAGCTGCGCCATGTCCACGTACTTAGGTATAAACCCTTTACGACTCATCTTAAACTTACGCGCTTCTTTAATGCCTAACTGCTCACGCTTCGCGACCTTAGCTACTTTAGGTTGAGACCCCGCGCTACTTGTAACATTGGCTTTCTTAAACCGCTCTTTCGTTTGCTCTGCTTTACGAGATACATTCGGTCCTGACTGGTTGTACTTGGTGTACTCCTCCGTCACATCGTAAGATTTATAAAACTTAGTAGGCTGATATATCCCCTCTATCTTCGCTTTGACCGTCCATGCAAAAGACGGATGGTAGTCTGCGTCACCTGGCTTAGGTTTGCTTATCTCAAAGTTTGTGTTGTCAAACTCTACTACACCCATCAGGTCACCCCCTTCAACACCTTTATTTAAAGGGTCCTCCAGCTTTAGCGCAAAAGCTTCTTTAGATTTCACCCCTATAGCTTCCTGATACTTTTTATTGGCAGACAGTTTATCGTTTAAAGCTTTCCTTAACTTAGGAGAGAAATTATTTGTAGTGTTTAAGAGCTCTACTATCTCTAATGGGTTCTTAGAGAAGGAGTTAAAGTTTCTTATATTCTTACCTAACTTCTTTTTAAATTGAGCGAAAGCTTTCTTGCCTACCTCATTCGTTAAGACTTCGTTGAAAGAATTTATTATATCCTTATTAGAAAGTATCTTATTATCTAAAGCAGCGTTCATGAGCTGCTCAAATATAGACTGTTGAAATTGCCACGACCCCTCGATGGTTCCAGCATGGGGCATAAACAACTTTGCGTTTCCTTCTTCCGAGTTCCTTATAAAGGATTCCGCCTGACGCTTATTGTTAAAGGCCGCCAAGTTAGAGACATCACCGATATTCAAACCCTGCTTCTCCATCATAAAAGGAACATAACTCTTCCCTCCCTGTAGATCCAAAGTAATACCATTACCTATATCCACTACACCTGCTGTAGTAAAGTCATACATGTTGGTAACAAAATCTCTCCCATCAAAATCTCCTAAGTCTTTATTAGAAATAAATTTAGCAAACGATCTCTTGTCCGTCTCTAC
>Ga0209337_1001105_pt1 | contig 20820 bp, 19 predicted proteins | sample LinPmetageLP53_FD_184044 | JGI IMG/M metagenome (GOLD analysis project Ga0209337, IMG submission 184044) | Marine viral communities from the Pacific Ocean - LP-53 (SPAdes) (version 2) | ecosystem: Environmental > Aquatic > Marine > Oceanic | place: Pacific Ocean | collected 2010-02-08 | reverse complement strand
TGAATTTCCTAATTTTGAAATGGAGGATGAAGCTGCTAAAAGGTTACAAAAATTAGATTTAGAAAAACAAAAAAGAAGATTTATAAATTCTTTAATACAGGGGTCAGCAAAAAAAGCTCACTACATGTACCACTTAGTAAATGAAAGATTAAATGATATAAATCCAGATTTAGTTGGATTATACTCTATAGTAATGTCAGTTAATGATTTAATGTATTGGGTAATGCCAGATATGGAAGGTATGATTGGTGGAGGAGGTGCAGAACAAGCTATGGCTGGAAAAGAAGAATTAGACTTAGAAACAGACCCACCTACAATTAAAGCAAAGGGATTAATGTTTCCTATATTAGTACATGAATTATATAAGGGTGTTATGGAGTATGTTTCCGCTCACGGACTACCATCTGACCCAGACATGGCTCAAGAAGTAATTGGTATGGAGGATACTTTACCAGCTGAAATTTGGGATTTACGATTAGGACCAGTAATTTGGGAAAAATTTCTAGAAGTATATCCAGATGATTTCTTTGATGTGGACGAACAAAAAAGAATTAAAAATTATTTTTATTTTAAATTTGTAAGTTTAGAGGCAGAACAATTCCTTGCCCTAGCTAAAGAAATACTATCAGGTAGCCAACAAGGTAAAGACCAGGTTAAAAAAATGATTGACGAGATAGTTAACCAACTAAAACAAGAAGATTATGAAGATGCTTCCGGTGAAGTGTCTACCCCAACAGTAGTGGATACACCCACAGAAGAACAACCACAACAATTAGACGTGGACACTATTTTAGATAAAATTAATAAATCTGGAATGGAATCTTTAACAAAAGCAGAAAAAGACTTTTTATACAACCTTTAGTTACCTTAACATTTTATTAATATTTATAGTATATGACACAAGAAGAGTTAATACAAGAATATGCAAGATGTTTACAAGACACCAACTATGCAATAAAAACCTATCTAGAAACTTACGATAATACACAGTCTAAGTACGTTCCTTTTAATTTGTTTCCAGAACAGGAAATGATGTTATCTAATTTTGAAAAATACAACGATAATATAACCAAAAAATATAGACAGGCGGGTGTGTCTACAGCAACCGCTGCCTGGGTATCAAAAAAACTACAATTTGCCTCCAAAACCAAACCAGAAAAAATTCTAATTATTGCTAATAAATTAGATACAGCTTCTGAATTTGCCAATAAAGTTAGGGGGTTTTTAAACCAATGGCCCGACTGGATTAATGTTGGATTCTCAAAAGAAAAAGATTCACAAAAACATTTTAAACTAAACAATGGAAGTGAAGTAAAAGCGGTAGCCACTTCTGTTGACGCACTTAGAGGATTTACACCAACTACATTAATATTTGATGAGGCTGCGTATATAGAAGCTGGAGATGATTTCTGGGCTGCGTGTATGGCATCACTATCTACCGGAGGTAAAGTAATTGTGATATCTACACCTAATGGTTATGATAAAATTTATTATGAAATATATGAACAATCTATAAAGGGTTTAAACAGCTTTCATATTTCTGAACTTCACTGGGAAAATGACCCTAGATTTACAAAAGATTTATATTGGGTAAAAACAAAAGACATCGTAAACTTTTTACTAAATATTGAAGATTTTGATGAAAGTGAATTCGTCCAAGAAAGAGATATGGATAAATTTGAGGATTTAATCAGAAACGGATATAAACCTTGTTCTTCTTGGTTTGAAAGTATGGTTAAAAAACTTAAATATGATAGAAGAAAAGTTTCACAGGAATTAGAAAGTGCTTTTTTAGGTTCTGGTGATAATGTAATTCCGGTAGAAACAATAGAAAGAATAAAAAATGAAGATATTAGGGACCCAGAAGATATGTTTGTTGGAAACCAGTTATGGGTTTGGGAAAAACCAAAGGAAGGTCATAGATATATTTTGGGTTGTGATGTTAGTCGGGGAGATTCAGAAGATTTTACTTCTATTATTATTATTGATTTTGATGATAGATGTCAGGTATTAGAATATTTGGGTAAAATACCACCAGATTTAGCTGCTGATATAATATATAAATGGGGTACGATATATAAAGCTTATGTTGTTACTGATATCACAGGTGGTATGGGTGTGGCCACGTCTAGAAAATTACAAGAGTTAGGTTATAAAGATTTATATGTGGAAGGTATGAATACAGCAGATAAATGGAAATACAACCCAAACGAAGGAACTAAAACACCAGGATTAGCATTTAACAATAAACGAAGTCAAATTGTGGCTGCCTTTGAGGAGTCATTAAGACATAAATTTACTATAAGGTCTAAAAGGTTATTGAATGAACTTCACACATTTGTTTATATAAATGGTAAACCTAATCACATGAAGGGTAAACATGATGATTTAATTATGGCAATAGCAATGGCTTTATATGTTGGAGAAAATTCATTCAGTCAATTACATAAAGCTGATAGTATGACAAAAGCTATGATAGACAGTTGGACTACAGATTCTAACATACCCAGAAATCAATCTAGTGGTGCAATACCACAACAAAATGCGTCCTTATGGGGTATCCCTATAAATCCACAAAAAGACACACAACAACTTTATAAAGATAATGCTTGGTTATTTGGCAAAAGAAGATAGTAAATATTTTACTATTTATAAATAAATTAATATTATTAACACATGGCAGACTTCACAATATATCAAAGATTAACCAAACTATTTGGTCCTGGAGGACCAACAAAAACAGAACCGACATACCAACAGTTTAAAGTTGGCTCTGGTGATATTTTAAAAACCGACTCTAAAGCTGACTTCGACAAAGAAAAATTACAAATACAACAAAGTTTATTTTTAGCTAATCAGTGGCAAAAAATAGATAATGAACTATACACAAAATCTATTTATTACGAACCAAATAGGTTAGCTTCATACTATGATTATGAGTCTATGGAGTTTACACCAGAAATTTCTGCCGCATTAGACATATATGCTGAGGAATGTACCACACCATCAGAAAAAGGTTACATGTTATCTATTTTTTCTGAATCTAGTAGAATAAAATCTATATTGGGGGATTTATTTAATAATGTTATGGACATAAACACTAACTTACCTATGTGGATTAGAAATGTGTGTAAGTATGGAGATAACTTTGTTTATTTAAAAATTGACCCGGAAAAAGGTATCATAGGATGTAACCAACTACCAAATATAGAAATAGAAAGAACAGAAAAAGATATATACGTAAACCAACATAATTCACAACCAGAAGATAAATCTGATAAAGTGGAGTTTAAATGGAAAGATAAAGACATTGTGTTTAATTCTTGGGAGTTGGCTCATTTTAGGTTATTGGGGGATGATAGAAGATTACCATATGGTACTTCTATGTTAGAAAAAGCTAGAAGGATTTGGAAACAATTATTACTGGCAGAAGACGCGATGTTGGTTTATAGAACTTCTAGAGCACCGGAAAGACGTGTATTTAAAGTATTTGTTGGTAATATGGACGATAAAGATGTGGAAGCCTATATCCAAAAAGTAGCCAATAAGTTTAAGAGAGACCCAGTCGTAGACCCACAAAACGGTAACGTAGATTTAAGAATGAATCAAATGGCTGTGGACCAAGATTATTTTATACCTGTTAGAGACCAAGCAGCTGCAAGTCCTATAGATACGTTACCAGGTGCCACCAATTTAAGTGAGATAGCTGATATTGAGTATATCCAGAAAAAACTACTAGCTTCCCTAAGGATACCAAAAGCTTTTCTAGGGTTTGAGGAAGTGGTAGGTGAAGGTAAAAATTTAGCATTACTAGATATTAGATTTGCTAGGACAATTAATAGAATACAAAAAGCTATAATACAAGAATTAAATAAAATAGCTATAATTCATTTATATGTGTTAGGTTTTGAAGATGAATTAGAAAACTTTTCACTAGGGTTAACAAATCCGTCTAGTCAGGCAGAACTACTAAAGTTAGAACAATTCCAAACTAAAATAACACTCTACAAAGACGCTGTTAGTGACCCAGGTAGTGGGATTGCACCTGTTTCTAGTACTTGGGCTAAAAAGTTTATTCTTGGATGGAGTGATGAGGAAATAAAATTAGATTTACAACAACAAAGATTTGAAAAAGCGGTAGCTAAAGAATTAGAGTTAACACCTGAAACCATAAAAAAGACCGGACTATTTAACACACTAGATAAACTTTATGGTGAACCACCGGCAAAAGAAGATGATGCAACAGAAGAACCGGGAATGGATGAGGGTAGTGAAGATATTGCGGATTTTGATATGGGTGGACCAGAAACTGAAGCTCCTGGAGCTGATGAAGAAATTACAGAACCAGTGGCAGCAGCAGAAAGTTTTAACTCAGAAAGAGAATTACCCCTAATAATGGAAGGTAAAGGGTTATCCAAAAATGGATTAGAAGACTTATTTAATAGAAATAAGAACCACATAAAATCAATCAATGATGAAGTCGATACTTTATTAGACTAATCTATATATTTATTATTAAAATACGTTATGAAAGGTTTCTCGATATACAAACAAAGTTTAGATAGTATTTTAGAAAATTCATTTAGAGATAAAAAAGAATTTAAAAAAAATCTATCAGTCATTATGGGTGCTTTAAAGTACTCTAACACCCTTAAAGAATTTTTTACTTTATATAATGAAATAGAAAATAAAAATTACAATTGTGTTAAAGAAGGTGAAAGTTATTTAAATGAAGCTGTAAATTATTTAAAAAACCAAAGAACTAAACTTAATAAAATTACTAATTTGTTGGATAACATTATAGAAAAAAGAAAAGATTTGGTTGTGGTCACAGAAAATCATAACTATACTAATTTAGATAAAATTATATTTTCTAAAAACATTAATGACATAGAAGATATTGTACAATCTAAAAAGTCACTAGTTGAAAACATGGTAAATAGAGTGTCCTTAGTGGAAACAAAACCAATAGACCCTAAGATACTTTCTATGGTGATTAACAAAAACTATAAAGAGGAATACGAAAACTCACTTACAGAATCACAACAAAACATTTTAAAAAATACTTTGTTAATGGATGAAAATACCCTACACAAAGAATTCACAGACATAAAAGAAATAGCTTTAACTCGCATCAATAAACTTATATCAGAATCTAAAGATGAGTCTTTATCGGCAAAATTAGTACAAACAAAAGAGAAAATTAAAACTTTTATAACCTCTAAAAAAACGTACATTAGGGTTAGGGGCTTACTAGAGGACTTGAACTAATCACCACAAATTGTTATAATTTTATTGTAAAAAAAAAGTACAATATGTTAAAACAAGGCAGAGAAATCAACACAAAAAATTCTAAGTATTTTAGAACATCTTACGGCACCGTAGATGTAAAATCATTTAAATCATTATATCTCAATTTATCTAGTTGGGTTGAGCCCCTACATGACCTAGAAAGGTGGGGTGAAAAGATTAATAGGATGAAATATAAAATAAAGAGTGTAGTACATAACCAGATAGGTGAAACACCATTTAAAGAAAAAGTTATTGTAGACTTAGATTTGAGAAGTAGTGGCATAAAAAAAGGAAAGCGAAGTTTTATGAAGTGTGAAGTTACCCTATTCTTAACACAACACAAAGATAGAAAAGATTTAAAATCCAAAGAAATAAAAAATTCAGTAGACCTAATAACAAATGAGATTATAGACAAATCCTTTAAGACATCCAAAGACTTCGAATTCCACCCAACCAAAACATAAGTAATATAAAATTCACTAATCTATCTTTTTTTATAATAAAATATATTTATTATAAAAGATAACCTATGAGAGTTTTAGAAGCAAGAGAAATTGGTCATGGTATATTGGTCGAACATGACGGATATATTTCCCCTGACGATAATAAAAATATAATTTCAGAAATGAAAAGTGACGACTTCGATGGTGAAATATATATGCACGCTATATTACAAAAATATGACACACCTAATAGAAATGGGAGAATATACCCAGAAACTATACTTAGAAGAGAAAATGATAGGTATCAAGAAATAATTAAAAAAGGATGTTCTATATCCGAATTAAATCATCCAGAATCCTCTTTAATAGATTTAGACCGAGCTTCCCATATTATTACAGAAACATGGTGGGATGGTAACAGATTAATTGGTAAGTTAAAATTATTAACTTCTCCAGCTTATCTAAAAGACGGTGTTATTTCGTGTGTTGGAGATATGGCAGCCAATTTATTAAGACAAGGAGTCACCCTAGGTATTTCATCAAGAGGTGTTGGTTCCCTAACTAAAAAAGGTGAGTATAACCAAGTACAGGAAGATTTTGAATTAATTTGTTTTGATTTAGTCTCCTCACCATCGACACCAGGGTCTTATTTATTTAGAGAAGATGAAACTGCTGATAAAGTAGATGAAACCGGAGAAATGGTGGAGTCTAGTAATGTCGAACAGGACAAGTTCACCAAATCACTATCTATGATGTCAAAACTAGATAGTTTCTTAAAGATTTAAAAAATCCCCACTAAAAGTACTAAAATCGGGTTTTTTTCCCTTAGCAATATATTTATTATAAAACCGCGCTTTTTAACGCGTGAGTTTTTAATAAACTTTTTAAAAAAAAATAAAAAAACGTGAGTAAATCAATTTTAGAAAAAGCGTTGCTCGAGGCGGAACAGTTAGAAGAAACTATGAAGTCTAATGCAAAAGAAATACTTTCTTCGACAATGAAGAAAGAAATTCATGAATTAGTAAAAGAATCGTTAAACGAAGACGATTACCTTAAGGAGCAAGAAGAAGAAGAAGTTGATATGATTGACCTAGACGATGACATGGACGAAATGGACATGGAAACTGAAATGGGAGATGATATGGAACTTGACATTGAGGACGAGACAGATGACATGGAGTTACCTGAACTGCCACCTCTAGATTTAACATTAGCATCTGATGACGAAGTATTAAAAGTGTTTAAAGCGATGGGAGATGAAGACGGAATTATTATCCAACAGGATGATGATGAAATCGAATTAACCGACACCACTACAGATACTGAGTACATCATTAAATTAGAAGAAAGTAAAAAAACAAAAACAATGAAAAAAACAATTAAAGAAGGACATCACGAAATGGATGAAATGGATATGGAAGAAATGGACATGGACGAAATGAACATGGATGAAATGGATATGGAAGAAATGGATATGGATGAAGTTGTTTATGAAATTGAGCTATCTGAAGATGATGTTAATGAAGAGGAGTTAAAACATGGTACATCCGATGAAGAGATGAAGGAAACTGAAATCAAAGAAGGTGGAGCTAAAAAAGGTGACCAATCAAAAACTCGTAGTGATTATAAAAACTACAAGGGAACTGATAAAGGTTACAAAGGCAAAACTGGAAGTTCACACGGAGACCAAGGAGAACTAGATGATTACACTGAAACAGAAATGGAAGAAGGTAGTTATGGTTTTAAAAGCCACAAAGGGCATTCTGACCAAGGTTACTTGGATAGAGAAGCTGATATGTTAGGTGGTGAACATGGTAACGAAGATGATGAAATGTCTTTAAAAACGAGAGCTAGAATGGCAAGAGGTACTAGAAAATATGACATGGGAGAGGCTTCAAGAACTTTAGGGTTCGGAAGAGAATCTGGTGGTAAACATAAACCTTCTGGTATTAGAAAAGCTATTACTAATAATCGTAACTTAGGCGAAAGCCGTCTAAAAAAGTCCTACAATCTTCTTAAAGAGGAGGTAGAAACTTTAAAAGTTAAAAATACTGACTATAAGAAAGCATTAACAACTTTTAGAGATAAACTGAATGAAGTAGGTGTGTTTAATTCAAATTTAGCTTACGTAACACGTCTATTTACTGAACATTCAACTACCAAGCAGGAAAAAATCAACATTTTGAAGAGATTCGATAATATCGAGTCATTAAAATCTTCAAAAGGGTTGTATAAGGTAATCAAAGAAGAACTTTCTCAGGATGTAGCTAAACCTACAAAAACAATTGCTGAGTCAGTTGAAAGAAAAATTACTAAATCACCTACTAGTGGGGGTAAATTATTGGAATCAAAAGTTTACGAAAATCCACAATTTAGTAGGATGAAAGACTTAATGTCTAAAATGTAAATTTAAGACTTAATGTCTAATTAATTAAATAAACGCTTTAAAAAACTAAAAAAAAAAATTATGGGAGCATTATTAGAAAGTGGTATGGTTGGTAACATCGGGTTAAAACACCTGAAGGTTATTAAAGAAGATACCATTAACAAATGGAACAGCTTAGGTTTCTTAGAAGGCCTTAAAGGTCACTTGAGAGAAAACATCGCTCAATTATACGAAAACCAAGCTACACACCTAATCAACGAAGCTACTACAGCTGCTGATTCAGGTTCATTCGAAACAGTTGTTTTTCCAATCATTAGGAGAGTATTCTCTAAATTATTGGCAAACGACATCGTTTCTGTACAAGCTATGAATTTACCAATTGGTAAATTATTTTACTTTGTACCTAAAATAGCAGCAATGAGACCTCCAGGAGGAGCAGGAACAACTCACTTCGCACCTTTTGGAGCACCGGGTTATCCATCTGGTTTAGGGGTTAACGCACCTTATTCAGCAGCTTCAACGTCATTATATGACCAATACTATGAAGCAAACGAACCAATTGGTGATGACCAATCTGATGGTCTATTTGACTATTCTAAAGGTAATTTCGAAGCTAAAAATGCATCAGCACTTGAATACCAATGGAGTGGTAACCAACTAATTAGACAACCAGCTTCAATTAACGGTACTTGTTCTAAAGCACTTATTGTTATTTTATCTGGTTTCTCTACTACTGGAACTGGTAAATTAACTGGTCCTGATGGAAACGAACAAGATACTGAAGAATTCTTAGCTTCATTAGAATTAAGAAATGATGAAAAAGTTACTTGTTGTGATACAGACCCATCTACTGCAGCTGATGATTCAGCTAAAGGTAGTACTTACGCTGCTAACGCAAACATGTTATTCCGTGTTGTTACACAGAAATATGGTTTCGGTATTGTAGATAGAAATGACGCTTGTGACTCAAACGGTAACATCTATTTAGAAATTGATTTATCATGTCCAGCTTGTATTACTTGTAATTCAGTTGATGGATATGTAGGTTCTACAGCAGCAACAGCTTATAACATTACAGCTTACTGGAGAAATTACGCAACTCTTGAATTCGAAGATGAAATTGGAGAAGTTTCTTTTGACTTACAAGCAGTTACAGTTTCTGTAACAGAAAGAAAGTTAAGAGCTCAGTGGTCACCAGAACTTGCACAAGACGTTTCTGCATTCCACAACATTGATGCTGAAGCTGAATTAACAGCTTTATTATCTGAGGAAGTTGCCGCTGAAATTGATAGAGAAATCTTGAGAGACCTTAGAAAAGGTGCAGCATGGAACTTAAGATGGGACTACAACGGTTGGAAGAGATTCTCAGCTGGACAAGCTCCATATACTCAAAAAGATTGGAATCAAACATTGATTACAACTATAAACCAAATTTCTGCTCAAATTCACAAGTCTACTTTAAGAGGTGGGGCTAACTGGATTGTATGTTCTTCTGAGGTTTCTGCTATATTTGATGACTTGGAGTACTTCCACGTGTCAAACGCGTCACCAGAACAAGATTCATATAATATGGGTATTGAGAAAGTTGGAACATTATCAGGAAGATTTACTGTATATAGAGACCCTTACTTCCCAGCTAACCAAGTGTTAATTGGACATAAAGGAACATCTTTATTGGATACTGGGTACGTTTACGCACCGTATGTACCATTACAGTTAACTCCAACAATGTATAATCCATTCAACTTCACTCCAATCAAAGGTATCATGACTAGATACGCTAAGAAAATGGTGAACAATAGATTCTACGGAAGAATCACTGTTGATGGTGTTAGAACATTTAATGTAAGAGAACTGAAAAGATTCTAATAACTGAATAAGTTATATATTAAAAGAAGCCCTCTATATGAGGGCTTTTTTTTTATGTAATGATATTTATAATAAAAAACTATTATGAAATTCTTTAAAAACATGTTAAGTAGTGAAGGTAAAGTTTCTAGTAAAAGATTTGTTACTTTCGTATGTCTTTTATTTATGTTAATTGGTTACACCGCAAATTTATTTTGGGATTTTACAATCGACAATAATTTGTTTGAGTCTTTACAATGGATTGTAATGGCAGGACTTGGTTTTACAGCCGCTGAAAACTTTTCACCAAAAGATGAGATTATTGTAGAAGAAGAACCAACCCCATCATCTACAACAGTAACTCATGAGTACAATTATGAAAATGATTACGTTGATGAAAGTGACGAAGATATATAAAAACAAAAAAACCACTTATTAGGTGGTTTTTTTATATCTTTATTTTTTTAATTAACTGTTATTTAACAGTCACAACAAGTACAGTCACATTTTGTACCACATTTACAAATTTCACATTCACACATAATCTTTAATTTTTTAAGTTTTATTTAGTTATTAGCATGAAAAGCGTCTAATTGTTCTTGACAATCTTTTTCACTAGTACACTTTCTCCAGACACCACCTTTTTTGTTATTTAATATAACCCATCCTGAACCTCTTTTTTTAATACAACCAGAACCACCTTCAGATTCTGCACACCCTTTACCTTCAGCTTCATTTAATCTGGTTTTTAATCTATTGATTAGTTTGGATTCCTCGATATCTTCCATCCAGTCTTCTTGATTAGTTTTATTCATAATGTTTAGATTAAGTGTTTGGTCAGCATCTTGTGCTGTATCTATATTTGTCTCGTCTTCACTTATTTCATCAGTTTCTTCGACATCCTCTTTTTCTAAAAGGTCTTTATACTTTGATGTTGGTGTACCAAACATACCTAAACTTTGTCCATTACCAAACCCCAAATTTTCCTTAACTAGTTTTTCTATTAAACTTACTAACTCTGATTCGTTTATTCTAATCTTTTTCATAATTGGTTAACTATTTGAAATTTTATTTGTTTATTATAAATATCTACTTGTTGATTGGAAGTCGCCTTTATATCTATGTAATACTCATTAGGTATCATCCATGATGTATCTAATAAGAAATAGTTGTGTGTAAAGGACATATTCACCGGTGACCAAGGTATAACCTCTACTTGAGTAGTTCCTTGGGTTACGTAAACTCTATATTGCAAATTATCTACTAATACCTGTTGGTCTACAGTATAGGGTACTCTAGTCGAGATAAATACTTTTCTAGTTTCTCCTGCTGATATTTTTTCATCTTCTTTAACCCCCGAAACTGAATAACCATAAATTTTTGGTGTCCCCACATTAACCCCAATACTAAAAGCTTCATCATAAATAATAAATTCATTAGTAACCACAGGTTGTGGTACACCATTGATTGTTACGTTAGACCAAATATCCTCATATTCTACTGGTGCTAATTGTGGAATATTAGATATGGTTAAGTCTATGTAGTAGGCACCACATGTTAGTGTTGTTGACGTTAATTGTAGTTGGGTTATTCCATTACAATCTACTATATCTACTATTGGTTGTGTATCGGAACACATAGGTTCCCCATTATGGTCGTATAGATATAGAAAAAGTTTATTTGGTTTATTTATGTTAAAATTACCTCTATTATCTTTTATGTGGTCATTATAAGACGTTTCTAAAAATGGTTCATAGAAAGTTTGCGTATACTTAGTAAAGAACCCAACCGAATAAGCTTCGGTAAGACCAGTTAAATTTTCAAAATCAGGTAAAAATGCGACACCATAAGTGTTTCCTGAAACAGTACTTGTAGAAGCTGTTAATAATTCATTAACCTCACGAGTAAGTTCATTAGAAGAAAAGTTTATATTTTCATTACCATTATCAAAATATTGGGTCGCTAGAGATATGTAACTAGTGTTTAAAGTGTTTAAATATGTACCGGGGTAATCCCAACCCACTAAAGTTGTTGCGGAAAACCAATGACTAGGTCTGGATGAGTGAGTAATATCATTATCAACATCAAACATACCTATATTACGTTGGTAGTCATAACCCACACCCTCATTCCAACTACTACCAGAAACAGCTTTAAACAGCATTAAGGTAAAAGATGTTGCCCTTCTAGTATCACCAATTAAAACCTTATCGTTTAATAGTGTGTCGTCAAAGTTAGAGGTGTTTACCATTTTTAAACTATGTGTGGTACCACTATTTAAGTTTAAACAACATGAAGAAACATTACTTTTTAAATCTGTTAAATCTAAATCAAATAAAAATCTACTGTACCCATTTAAAGCGGTATGTGAAAATCCTGTCACCCCACCACAAGTATTACCAGAAAGCCCAGTAAATACACATTCTTTAGTTACATTTTTACCATAAAATATTTGTGTAACAGGGTTTTTTGCTGTGTTAGTTTTACTATTTGCTATAATAGTATTGTTCTTATTAAAATACGACCTAAATATTGACATATAGTTTCTTTATAATATAAATATCAATTAATTCGGATATTCTGATTTAAAATATTTTGTGGGGCGTCTTGCAGTAATTGTGTTAGTTCTTCTACCGTAGTTCCATCGTGTGCCTGTCCAACAGGAGCCATTCCTGGGTAAGCGTGAGTATGACTAGCGGTATAGTTTACAATTTTACCTAACAGTTCCATTAATTTTTCTCCCCTAACCAAAGAATTTGTTTTACTTTCTATGTCTACAATAAATTTTTCTTGGTCTATACCATAATTAGTGTCTAAAATTATTGGGCCATTTAGGTCCGCTGACTCATAAGACAATAAATATATTTTTTCTGACCCAACCGAAACTATTCCCTGTTGAGTGTCGTGTTTTTTAAGTTCAGTAACCTTAACTTTTTCGGTAGCTGTTGGGACATCTCTTTTTCCAGCGTTAGAAGTAAAACATAAACCCATCCCAGAATTCTCAACCCCATCCTGAAGAATAAGTTCCTTTAACCCATTACACCACTCCTTTTCAGCCTGCCAGTTAGGAAATGCTCCACCACTAGGTTCACTTTTTTCCATCCTTTCTAATGTGGTAAGTTGTGGTCTAAAATAAAGTGGGTGTTGTAATAACGGGAAAAACACACTAGGGTTACTTGTGTCTACTGTGGGGTTAAATGTCTTAATACAATTAGTCACTGGTGCCATTAATTCACTCCATAAACCTTTATCTACTTGTGAAATAACATTATTTATTATTGTGGAAACTTCTTCTATAGTTGCTATATTAGAAAACTTAATAACACAAAAAAGGTTATTTAATTGCCCTAGACCCCCTAAAAATGTTGGATTTGCTGGGTTAGAAGCTACAATTGGTGGTGGTACAACAGTCATAGGGTTAAATTCAGAAGATAAATAAGGTTTATTTGTGACTGGTGATGTATAAGGTAATTTATATATTGTAACATTCCCAGTAAATGGAGCTAACGGTAATCCCGTCATATCTATATAGTATTCCACCAAACAATTTAAATTAGCGTCTTCTATTTTAACCTTTTCTACTTCTTTTTCCTCTTTAGTCAAACTTTGTGGGAACGTATTTAATTGAATAAATGTTGGTTTTGTATTAAACTTAGGTCTAGAACTAAATTTTTTATTTGGTATGAATTTACCAGACCTAATAAGTATTTGAGGATACCAATCCTCTACAGCTTGTTCCGTTTCATCATTTATAGATTTTTCCCTCATACCCAAAACTAAGTCACAGTTGTCCCTACCTACCAAAGCAATATCATCGGGGTTAGGGAAACTCCCTTTACCATCAGGTAGAGGAATTCCTTCAGGAGCAAAATCAGGTAATCTTTTGTTTTGAATACCAAAACTAGTATTTTGTTGTCCACTAGAATAATTATCCCCTTTAATTTGTCCTGGTTGGGATATCATTGGGCCTATGTATTCTTGGTTAACATTATCTTTTACCGTCTCAAAAGAAATTAATTTTATACCTTCTGATTTTCTAGGTATTACATTAATGTGTAGTGGTAAAAATGGGTCAAATGTGTGAGGGTCTTCACTAGACCAAGGTTTATACTTACCCACCTTATCCAACTTTTCAATTGCTTTTAGTGGGTCATTAATCTTAGAACTAGTAACCCCTTCACCCTCTACCAGTAAAGCTCTGATTCTACCCGACCTTTGCGGGTCGTTATTATCGACACAAACACCAAACCGTATAAGTTGACTGTAGTTGATACCAATTCCTCTATTATTATTATCGTATATAGGATTATCAGCCATTATTATTTCTTTTATCTACTTCTTTATCCAATAGGTTGAATTTACGTTCTACACTCTCTAAATGGTTAGTTAAATCTACAATAATATTCTTTGTTTTATCGAACTCGTCCTTTAAAACTTTCATAACATCTAAAATTTCTTTAGTTGGTTTATCTTTATATTCTTTAAAAAATTCCATAATTATTTTACAATTCCGTCTGCTTGGGTAAATGGTACTATTTGCCCAGGACCTACTGGTGTGATAACTTGCCCATTCATTATTACAGAAGATACCGCACCATTTTCTGTCATTTCATCATCTATTGATTGTATCAGTGAAAATTGTGAAAGTAAGAATACATTGGGTGACCCATCAGGCATATCGCCAACAGGTATGCCCTGTGACTGTAACTTACCTATCAACCTTTCAAAAGTACCTAAAGCACTAGTACCAGGTCTTAATTTTGCGGCTGAAACTAGGAAAGGTGGTACACCAAAAGGAATATCTGGCATATTAGCCATTAAAGCTTTTAATATAGCGTCAAATATTTCCTTACAATTTTTAGCCTCCTGTAACGCAATAATTAAAGGTAATAGAATATCCAGTAACTTTCTTATTAATCTAATTTTCTTTTTATTTTTTTCGTCTAATTTTCTTTTTATTAATTCTCTAATTATTTTTAATAATTGTTCTTTCGCTAATATTAGTAATTGCTTACCAACTTCAGCTAAAATTTCTTTTATAACACGTATGAATACCCTTTTAAATATTTTCTGAAACATTTCTAAGGAGTTAGGTAATGATTCCGACTGATTTAAAAGTTTAGCTGTTAAAACTATGGGTAAAACACCCTTAGGGTTCATAATGCAGTAAGCTAAAATTTGTGGTAACTTCTTAATTAAGTTCTCCTTAAAATCTATCTCAACAGGTAAACTTATAGACCCAAGAGTTAAATCATATCCAGCTTTAGAAGCTGAATAATTGGAGGCTCTCTGTAAGGTTAAGTCAAAAGCCGCTAATTGTTCTTTGGGTGTGAAAGACGCCAATATTTCATTAACACCTTTATCCACAATAGAATTATCTATAGGTATATCTAAACTACCACAACTCTGCAATGTTAAAACATTTTGTGATTTTCTCTTAACCTCTAAACTAATATTTCTTTCCTCTTCCGTACTAAACTCAAAAAAACCATCATCATCATAAAGTTCAGATAAATGACTTACCGATTCAGTATTTATTTCGTTTAAATCTGCCCCATCACAAGACTCCAGTATCTTTTCTATAGAATTTAAAAATTTCTCTAAACCCAACAAATCTTCAATATTAAAAGCTTTATTTCTAACACTCATAAACCCACTTAAAATTTCCATTAACGCACCTAAAAGATTTTGCATTTCTATTAAACGTATATTTTCGAAATAGTCTTTTAATAACTCTATGAAAGTAAATTTTTGAGCTCCTGGTGTTGCTAGAGCTACCGGTCCAGTTGAGGTACCAGGTGCTGTTTGATAATTAAATTGTACTGGGTCATTATCAACTTTGTAGTAAGGATAAATTTCTATTATTGTATCAGTAGCTGGTAACACCGCGGGAATAACCTCCATATCAAATAAAGGTCTACCACTTCTACCGTATATTGTTTGTCTAGTAGAGGGACCATTACCACTAGGAAAAACACCGGAAGTGTTATTAAATATTAATTCTCTTAAAAATCTATTTACTGGAAAAGGAGTAGCCCCTATAGGATAAGCACTCAAAGGAACCTGTTCATACATATATCTACCAACATCACTATTGGGGTCATTAAATAATTGTTTTAAAAGGTCTATTTCGGAAGCTCTAATTACTATTGGTCCATTAAGACCATCACCAACAACAGGAACCAACATAGACAAATCACAATTAAATGCTTTAATTATTTCTTCATATAATATATCGTCTATCCTAGGTATAACTTTTTGTACAGCATTTTTTATGATACCGTTTAAAGTACTTAACCAGGGACTTGAAGAAACATCCAGATTAAATTTTTCAGCAAAAGCTTTTTTTGTTGTTTTATATACACCATCCTCAGTTTTATTCCCCCTAAGTTTTTTTCTTTTTGCGGCTCTAAAAGCTTTTGCTTTAGAAGATTTATTTTTTATAGTCTTATAAGCTTTAAGGTTTTTTATGAGTTCTAATAAAAAAGGAAGTGGGTTACTTGTGATGTTTCTTAAAGACTCAAAGGTTTCCTTCCAGGCTTCTAAATTTTCTCTTTTTTGAGCTTGGTCAGTTGTATCCAAAAAAGCCATAATTCCCTGAACTTTCCCAAATATCTCTTTTTGTTGTTCTATAGCGTCTCCTGGTTGTCTTGCCGCCATTACATTTTATAGTTTACGGTCGTATCGTTATCATCAGATTTTTGCACCAATTCAGTGATTTTTTCCTTAAGGTCGTCAGTGATAAAATTAGCGGTAGTACCAACATCCATATTTTTAGTAGTTATGGAAGTTAGTAGTTTAGATAGTTGTAATTTTTTTTCTATAGCTGAGTCTATAATTTTTTGTTGTTCTTTAAGAACAGGACCAATTAATGACATATCTGCGGCTTCCTTCATAAAACTAATCATTTTATTTTGGATTCTAATTGCGGTACTACGTTGTTCTACAGATTCGTTATATATTTCCTGCATCAAACTCAAAGCACTCTCGTTGGTAAACTTAATTTCTTTTCTTTTCGGTCTTGGCATATTAATAAATATTAAATATTTATTTATTTATCTATTAAGGACTGAAGTATATTACGGTATAGTATTCTATAGGGTTTTAATGAGGTTCTTATTTCTTTTGTAGTTAGACCACTCATTTCACGTAATTGGTATAGAATTATATTTTTGTTAAATTTATTTCCTTTCCCAGCAATAAATATTGTATCATAATTCTCAAAAACATCTATTAAACAAAAACCAATCTTTTCTTCATTTATACTCAACCTATTATTGCTAATAAAATCTTTAATGTCTTTCATTAAATTTTTAATTAATTTTTCTGTAGGCATTACCTCATCCCCATCTATGAAATAAATCATATCTTCTCTTTGTTCTACACTATAAGAAATATCCTCATATGAAATTTTTCTATTTTGTTCTCTATGGTCTTTCATTATTTGACCCATTAAGTAATTTTTACAAATAGTACCAAAATACGAGTAAGCTTTTTTACCTTTAGCTGGTTTAAATTTTTCCATTTTGGTAACTAAAAATGAAAGTGTGTCTGTATGGATATCCCTAAATTCCATGTTTGGTCTATATAATTTATACCTCCTTATGATACTGTCAATCATTTTGACTAGTGGGTCACGTAAAAAGTCGTTATATACTGTATTTTTTTCATCCCAAGTAGAAGCTGTTAAAAAAATTCTAACAGCTCTTTCTTGGTCTGGACCAAAGTATTGTTTAGTTAGTGGTTTTCTACCCATAGGACTATGCGGTATACTCTAACTTCCTATCTTTAGTGAAAAAATATTCTTTTTTAGATAAATCAATCCAAAACTTAGCCTCTTCTTGACCCAATTTTATATCCGGATTAAATTTGTAATCCCAAAACAAAGAGTTTACCCGTTGATTTGTATGTTTATACCCAACCTTAGGTATTGTCATTATAACAGTATCGTTATAAGTAGCTCTTAATAAAAATTCATAATTAAAGGTTAGTTTTATTGATGGTTTAAGTCCACCCACAGATTCAAATTTGTCTTTTCTCATAATCATCCCACTTACTTGAAAATTTTGATACTTTAACGCTGTATTATTATCTAAAAACCCTAATTCCTCCGAAAATCCCATAGCCCATAAAGCTTCATTAGTAAAACCTATGAATTGTCCTTGTTCGTCTGTATCTACCACTAGAGGAAAAAACACGTCTACATCAGGATATGATTCTACGTACTGGTCAAATTGTTTAAACCATATATTAGAATATTCATCATCGTATTCTAATATTGAGAAAAATTCTGTTTCTGTCTTATCCACACCTAGATTAACTTGACTACAAAAATCACTTTCTTCTTTATTGTAAATAATTTCAGATTCTATTCCTGCTGGTGGAGTCCAATCAGTAAAGAAATTTTTATTATCCTCTGTTTCCTTACAAATTATACTTAATTTATTTGGTTTTACCACTGATTGTTCTACACTTTTTATAGCCTTATCAAACCATTCTACAAAGTTACCCTTAACATCGTGTACTGGTAATATAATTGTTACGTCTTTACTATTCATTTTTTAAATATTTTCACCTACTGGTGTTAGTTTATTAAGAGCGTCTTGCATCTCTTTAGTTCGGTCTAGTACAATATCGTTAAAAAAGTTAACGATAGATTCTTCCTGTTTATTTTCTGATATCTTAGTCACAGTCTCTTTCATTTTTTCGTGTAGTGCTTCTGGTACATTATCCTCCAACCAATTTTTCATATAAGTACCTAAAATTTCTACAATTTTACTTTCATCAAATGACCAGATACCATTTTCATTTGTAAGCCACTCAGGTCGTAAAATAGGTAAAGTCCCAATAACAGGTGTCTCACACATCATAGACTCTAATGGAAAAGTTCCAAAACCAGCAATTCTATCAACCCATACTGAAACACAACATTCACCTAAAGATTCAGCAAATTCTTTATTACTCATATTTCTCATGTCTTTAAATGTAATCCATTTAAATTGTGGGTTTAATATGTAAAAAGTTTTAATAATTTTCATAGTTTCTCTAGGGTCCCTAGTATGGATAGCAACTATTGGTTTTTTTGGTTTGTCAGAAGTCTTAAAGTATTCTGGAATTGACACTGGTACAATGCTAGTTTTAATACTAGGCATTAAAGATTTTATGTATTCTTCCTGTGTTTTAGATGTTGTGATAGCTTGAGTTACACCGTAATTAACCCAAGAGGTACCAGGTGTCAGAGTTTCAAAAATATAATCATATGATTGACATAAAATTATTTTACTACATGGCATTTTTACTATCTGTTCCAATACATGTCCATATAATTCTGGTACTATTACAAAATCTTGTGGACCTACTTTTAATTCACCACCTTCTATGGTTGTATGTGGTAGGTCAGAATATTCAGAATCTAACCACTCACCAACACCTTTAAATTGTGTTTTTTCGTACATGATAGATGCATTATATCCATTATTTCTTAGGTGCTTTACCAGTTGATAGTTCATCATTACTGAAGCTGCGGCCCTACCTTCAGTATCCTGTGTTAAAAAATAAATGTTAAAACTTTTATCTTTTATTTTGTTTAATCCGTTTTCTAGTTGTTTTAATTGTTGTTCCATTTAATTACAATTTTTTTATTATTTTATATTTTATTAAGGTGTTAAGAGAAAGTTTATATGGTATAGATAACTTGTTAAGAGAAAGAACACCTAGATTTTCATCCACATCCTCCACAATATTACACGTAGTATCTAACAATAATTTAAAAAACTCAAACTTAGGTAAGTTAATGTCAAATTTTGTTTCGTCTTCCTCGTTAACCATTTGAATCTGTGATAGGAATTCTTCCATATCAAAATACAAAGCCTCATTTCCTACAGTTAACTTTAAATTACTTAATTTCTTCATTTTCTAAAAGTATTTCTTCGAAGGACTCAAGGTCCTGTAAACTAGATTTAATTAAATCTATTTTATTATTATTAATTTCGTCCTTACTAATCACTATTAATTTTTTAGTTTTTGGTTTGGACTCTATAATAGTTGGTTCGTCAGTTATGAATAAATCAGTATCTTTCCACAAATCATCAATTTCAGACATAGTATAAAACTTAACCTCATCACAACAACAACCATATTTAGCTAAAAACCATAATGTAGAAGCCCTAGATTTTCCAAAATCATCACTAACCACTCTTAGTGTATAACCCAAAGGCATTGATTTGTAAAGCTCAACAAGATGTTGTATAACACCTAACTTAGCTTCCCTGGCTTGACCAAATATTTCCATCGGAGCCTCTTCATATAAAAAAGAGGACAATTCTTCTAAACTATCAAAATGTACGTACTTTAACAAATCATTACAAATAACATCCGATTTAACCTCTTCGTAGTATTTTTCGTAGACCAACTGAAACCTTTCCAGAACATCTCGTAAAACACCATTTATACTCACACTAATTTTCATATTTAAACGTAACTATATATATTATTTTTGTAAAGAATCAAAAACCCTTTCTATTTTAGCTATTAAAGGATTCCTAACCACATCAGACTTGTTAAATTGCACACAACCTATTTCTTCAATGTGAGCAAAATGGTCCATTAAAAAGGTTAAACCATTACCACCTTTAGAATCTTGTTGTCTTTCATCACCCAAGAATACCATTTTAGAATCCTTACCTAACCTAGTTAATATTGTCCTCATATTTTCTCGTGATATGTTTTGAGCCTCATCTATAATTATAATTGACTTATCTAGATTAATACCCCTCATATACGCGATAGGCATTTCTTCTATAGTTTTTAACTCCCTAAGTCTTGATGTTATAGCTTGTCCCACAATCTTCT
>Ga0209337_1001104_pt1 | contig 20827 bp, 23 predicted proteins | sample LinPmetageLP53_FD_184044 | JGI IMG/M metagenome (GOLD analysis project Ga0209337, IMG submission 184044) | Marine viral communities from the Pacific Ocean - LP-53 (SPAdes) (version 2) | ecosystem: Environmental > Aquatic > Marine > Oceanic | place: Pacific Ocean | collected 2010-02-08 | reverse complement strand
CAGTCATCATTCTTGAGAAGGTTTTTACGCAATGGATGGAAAAATTAACATGCTGCTCTGTTACGTCTGGCGGAGGTGGTCTATCGGTCTCGGCCTGCGTTTGGGACATAAAAAAACCGCCTATAAAGGCGGTTATGATCAGGTGTTTAAATTTGTTCATGGTGCTAATAATCCCTTTGCAGCCTGCACTTTTGATCCAGCATAACCAGCACCAGCAGAAGCTATTATTTGTGCTATTTCATTTCTATCAGCAGCAGATAAATATTCATCCATTGCTTTAAATGCTGCTTGCGCTCCGCCTGGATACCGTACCAATATTTTATTGACAGCATCCTTTTGCAGATCCTTTCTCATGGATCTGACATTTTTAAGCGCACTAGTCATAGCCGTAACAATTGCAAAAGTAGCGGAATATGCCGCTGCTTCACCTGTAGTAGCAACAGCATCTAGCGCTTTATCTGCCTGTGTCTTTATGGCAGTTTGTGAACCACCAAGCAATATCTTACTTGCTTCGTTTTGGCGTGAAATAGAACTTATTTGTTCCATGAAACTACTAAAATCTTCATCATTATTAAAAGCAGTTTTTACTTTTTCTTTTATTTTTAAATTAGTACTTACATAATCTGCTAAAGAAGCAGTTGTACCCTGTTTTTTTTCGTTAAGAGCTTGAAGCATGCCTGATCTAAAAGCCTGCGCCTCTACATCACTTAAATCTGATACATATCTTTTAATTTGTGAATTTTGTAGATTGAACGCTTTTTTACCTTTATCTACAGCAGTTTTTTGCTTGAAAAATTCCTCAAATGGCTTATTAGCTGCCACATAATCTGGATTTTTTTCTTTTATCCCTTTATTGAATTGTGCTGTGAGCTTTTGTTGAGCAGTATTACCCGTCTGTCTATCATAAGCGGCTTTATCCATCGCTTTTTTTATGCTATGCAAACTTCTTGTCGTAGCTGATGGTTGTTTTAAAAAATCTTCAATTGTAGGAAGTAGGTCGATTGCCGAATATCCTGATCCTTCAACTGATTTTTGTTCAACTATATTTAGTCTTGCTTGCCCATATGCTTTTCTTTCAAAAGCCGTTAAATCTTTAGCATTTTTTGCGCTAAACAAACCTTCAATTGGTATATCTGTATTCTCATACGCTTTTTCATATAATAAATCAGCTATGTCATCAAGTTCATCTTTTCTCGAAGCAATTATAGTATCAGCAGATGGCATAATTGGGTCTAAATCATCCCACGTGTTTAAATAATCCATAGCTGCCGTATTCACACGTTCTCTCTCGTCCGCCTTTCTATCTTTTAATATTGCTCTAGTTTTGTATTGAGCTCCTCGCGCACCAAGAGAATTAGCTACTATATTACTTAATGGTGGGGCATCAGCTAATAAATCAGTACCTTTTAACTCTTCTGCTCCACCTTGTCGATAAATGTTAGGATTTACCCCAGCAGCCTCAAATTCGTCTTGTATAATTTTAGCTGCTGCTACTTGTCGTGGCTCTATTCCTTTAATCTTACGTCCAATATAACTAGCAGTTCTACCGAGAACTGGACTTACGACTGCTCCAGTAACTGCGCCAGTAGCAATATCTCTTCCTAGTAAACCTGGATTATTAATTACATCTTCTTCAGAAGTACCAGCAGAATACAATCCACCTTCTGCTGCACCTACAGCAGCTAATTTTTTAACTCCACCTTCCCTTAGTGCTTTTGCAATGGGTCGAGCAACAACTTGAGCGGCTTTAAGACCTGACAAACCTGGTCCACCAAGTAGAGATCCTAATATTTCCCCAGTTAATGATATACCTGGATAACTTTCTTTAAATTGCGCTAGTTTTGCTCTTTCATCATCACGTAATTCAGAATAGGATTTTTCGCTACCAAGACTCTTAAATGCTGCTGTAACTTCATCAGCAAATCCAAAAGTTAAGCCTTGAGCTAAATTACTTCTAAGAGCTTCATATTGAGAAAGATCAGGATTTTGTGGAGAAGCCTGTACTTGTGACCCAAATTTCATTCTTAATCGATTTAATTCTTCACGCGCTGTTTCGGCCATTATTAATTACCTTGGTTATTTTCTTTATACCTGCTGTCTTTATCAATGAGAGAGAGTGCTTCTTTTCGACGTAAAAGCTTCAGTTCTTGCCTTTCAATTTCATTTAACTGATCTACTATAGGTACTAATATAGTTCCAATTTTGAAAAAACTATCACCATCTTTTTCAACAATAGGGACTAATTCAGTAACGACCAGATTTTCATTTAGTTCTGCGTCGCTAGCAATTTCTCGATAATTATTTTTTATAATATTTTGTGAGGCATATGCTTGTCTAAAGTCATCTTTTATTGTATCCATTAGCAAGTTTCTGACCTTATCTGTTAACAACACACCTTCTCTCGCTTTATTGTACGCATTTAAAAAAGTTTGCTCTATTCCACCAGCTTGCGATGCCTGAGCGAATTCTCCCTCTCTAACTGTTGAACGTGGATCCAGTGTTTTCATAAAATTGAAAACAAGTGCTACATCTCCAGGACCAGTTTTTTGCTTGGCCGCGCTTAATGATGTACGAAATGAATTAACTTTTGATTTATATTCCTTAGATTCACCAATGTATTCTTTTCTAAGACTTTGTGTAAGTTGTGTTCGATCTTTTTTTCTCGTAGAAGTGTCTATAGGTTTGTTAACCAGGAACTCGGCATATTTAGTTGCGTCATCAATAGGAAGACCTTGCGCTACAAGATAACGAAATGCTGCTCCTTTATTTAAGTATCCATCTTCAGGTCCGCCTAAGATAGCCTGCCGCGTTGCCAATTGATCAATTACTGCCGAGCGATTTTTTCTATAAATATCAGCAGCTCTTGGATTACCTCCAAAGACTGCTGCCATGCCACTTAATAATCTTGCTCTTTGATCGATCTTTTTTCGTTCATTGTCTACTGAAAATATATTTGTTGGACTAATATTTGTTGATTCATTTCCTCTGGTAAAAACAGGGTTTTGAGACATACTTAAGTTAGTCACACCAGTTCCAGATCCACTACTTCTTGGAGCATCAACCAAAGTTGGATCAAATTCTCTAGAAAAAGATAAGTCAGTTACACCAGTTCCAGATCGATCATAAATACCGCCAGGTAAGGGTGTGGCAGAAAATTTGCCGCCAGGCCCATACTTTTCTTCTTCTGCTGCAATTGATCGTGAGACTATTGAAGGAGCCATAGCACGTTGCTCAATTGGTGCTACGTTGGAATTAACAAGTGGTAAAGATTGCTCAGTTTGATCCGAAAATCTATCTACTCTGTCTGGCGTAATAGGATTAATAGGATTAATAGATTGCCCAGTTTGATCCATAAATCTATCTTCTCTGTATGGATTGTCAGGTTCTCCACGTGCTTCGTTTATAACAACAGTAGGTTTATCTGCAAGTATAGAGAACAATCCTTCTAGGTTGTCATTAGAAGAAGGAGGTAGAGGTGAAGATGGCCCCACTCTAGGATCGAAAATAGGAACCGATCTTTCAGGTATATTAGTTAACGCATCGAGTGCAATTGCTGAGCCATCAAATTGTGTGTTATTTGGCCCTAAAAATCCTTCGTTTGGATTTGCAGGATATACAATCTGCGGTTGTGGACCACCTAACATTCCATAAACTCCAGAACGCGCCCTATTTTCAGATTGTGTAATAGCATTGCCGTACAAATTACGACCGTACAAATTACGCCTAGCATTTACTTCGGCTTGTAGCCGTAGTTTTTCTTTTTCTTCCTTAGTAAGTGCCATTATCCAGTCCTTATCAAAGGGTTGTAAGACATATTCAGTGGCGCACTCATTAGTGTTCTCGGCATGGAAAAGGCTTGCGGGTTTCTGTTTACACCAGCTCTACCACCAGGAGCAGCAGGAGCTCGATTCGCACGTGCATATCCTTGAGCTAATTTATTGTCAGTCAAAATTTCAGCTAATGCTTTTCTAAATTCTTCATCATCCAACTCAGCCAATTGCGCTACGCCACCTGTATTTCCGCGACCCATTTGTTGACTTCCGTAACCCGATACTTCTGGTCTTAAAAGTGGTTCAGGTAGAGCCTGACCAATAAGACCTGGATTCATTACCCTACCTGGTGGCAAAGGGATGATATTTGTAAAGTTTGAACTATTAATCATACTAGTGCTCCGTAATTAACGTGCTTGATTCCGTCCACTTCTGACACGGCATCTGGTCTGGTCAACTCAACCTCTTGAGCCATTACACCTCTACGCGGAGTAGAGTCACCAATGTAGTTGTAGGTAGAGACATTGAAGCCTTGCCATTTTGCACCTTCAGGTACTATGTTTTCTTTAATCCTAATATCTGAAGCTGCAATTAACGGGCCTGCAATAGATGCGATCTGACCCAAGGTTTGTAGTCCAGAAGGACCAGGCGTTGTACTAATTGAACTGCTGCCGTAATTACCGGATATTGAGTTAAGGTACTGATTGAGAGCGTTGTAAGGCGCTTCAGACTGATAGGCATAACGCTGTTGATCTGCTCCGATCTGAGCTTGACGCAATGCCTGTTGCCGATCACCAATACTCATCGTGGCATCATACAATCCTAAAGGAGCAGACATAATCGATGGATAGGCAGATTGACCGAACTGCTGTTGTTGAACACCCAGATTGGCGGTTGGTAATCGCATTTGTTGAGCGCGATCATAAGCATTGCCATACATCTGAGCCATTGGCTGGGTTAAACCACTTTGCACAGCGTTTGTAATCGCTTGATTTTGGATTAGATCACCGCGAGAACTGCCGCCTGGTTGATACCTGATTTGCTGATCTCGAATACCAGGTAAGATATTTTGTTGCAGGTTGCTAATGACAGAATCGCTAAGCGCATTAGATACCGCATTAAATGGTGTCCCTTCACCCAATCTCACATTACCCGCTAAGAGATCATCGGATTGTTCCGGTGTGAAACCCGTATAACCACCTAAAGAGCGCATTAGTGAACCTTCCGCACCTGCTTGCATTCCTGCCGCACGTGGTCCCATAGCATAGCCAGTAACCGCTTGTTGGCTCATTCTTTGCAGCGGAGAAAATCCTGCTACGCTTTCGCCTGGATAATATTGCGGGACACCGCGATTATAAAGATCGCGGGCCTGATTAAATCCACCCAATAAATAGCCCTGTTGCTCTTTCCAAGGGCCAGTCTCTGTCGTACTGACTCTTGTAGATGATCCACCACTCATTATTCTTCTCCTTCAGAGACGGCCATAACTGATGCACTGGACATAGGACGGGTGTAGTTTGGATCTCCAACACCCATTCTTATCGGCCTAAAGTTAAATAAATTATCCGGCAAAAATGCCTGCTGATATTCAGCGCTGTAAGGTTGATAAAGCAGCCCACCGATATTTTGTGGGACAGGTGCATTTGGAGTTGCTGTTGGCATACCTGGGAAACTGCTTTGTCCGTAAATTGCCGGAGCGCCTTGTGTAAAAGGTGAGGCAATTTCAATCGGCATATAAGCTGAAAAGTCTTGAGCCGCAGGCGCTTGGTAGGCTTGCGGTAAGACGGGAAAGTAGTCGTTCGCAAAAGGATAAGGACCAATATTCATAGCTGGATCTAACATCGGTGATCCTTGTCTTCTTGCGCCTCCTCCTCCTCCACCACCACTTGAGCCGCCCTCTGAACTTCCACTCGATTGTCCACCGCCAAAGGTTTCTTCATAAATATCATCGGGAATCGTAGCGACATAGCTGTAACCGCCTTGGCCACCACCTTCAAATTTATAAATATCTTGACCAACTCTTACTTCTTGTTCGCCAGCTCTCGGTGAGCTTCCTAGAAGATTTTTACTGCCACGGGTCGGTAATTCTTTTAATCTTTCTGGGTCGAATCGTGTTGATTGATTTAATCCTGCTGCCATAATTCAAATCTCTTTTGTGAAAATGTGATAACTGGTTTTCCAGTCCTTTAAAACTTTAGACCAACCTTTACGGCCCCACAGTTCTAAATAACTGCAATGGTTCAAACGACCATATTTTTCTATAGTTGGCATTAAGGCCAACCACTTATACATATCTTTACCGCCTGCTGAAATAATTCGTAAAACGCTTTTACGCGGATACGGTACAACTTGCGTGATTACAACTGCTAATAAATCCTTACCTTCTAAAGCAACCCAAAGATTCATTTCTTTTCGCTTTAAAAAAGGAATGAAGTCTTGAGGCTCTACCTCACCTTCAGTATGAGGTTGTACCTTTTTTAATAAAGGCTCAACGTAAGGCCAGAAAATATCAATCTCATCTTCTGGGATTAAAACGGCTCTACAATTTTGTCCAGGCGCTGCCATTATAAAAATAGATTCCTGCACCCGATCCAGGGTTCCAGTTGCTTCCATCTGCATACCGGATGTCTCCATCACGAGGCTTAGTGGATCGCACAGGTTCTGAACCTGGCTCGACAAATGTTTTTTCCAACCGCATAACCGTTATGTTAAAAAGAATATCCGATAGTCGGTTCAGTTCTGAAAACAGGTAATCAGGAAGCTGCTCTGGTGTAGTCGGCGCGGGATTAGGTGACCACCTGGTCACAGACTTCATATCTTTTGAGCCGTAACTCATTGCATTCTGCTGCCACGATTACCGCGTGTCTGGACTTCAAAAGCCATGCCGTGTAATTTCCAATCTACATCTGTAGTCGATTCGACTTTAATTGCAAAATACTTACCACTGACACGACAGCTTACCTTAGAGCTAGTATTTGGGTTAAAAGCAAATGGGCCTTCCCATGAAATACCTTGTTCTACACTCATCTGACTACCGACATAAATATTTATATTGTTGTCTCCCGACACTTCAATCTGCGGGTAAACAGCACTCACAAATTTAATCGTTGCAGGATCATTCAAATCGTAGCCTGATCGTTCTATAAACGCGGTCATGCTTGCAGTGTCTTTTTTATTGCCGGAGTTATCTCGAAACATCTTAGTATTAGTCACATCAGCAAATACTAAATTTTTAATGACGTTATCGTAGTTTGTGGCTCCCCATACTCCACCATAAGTAGACCAAATACCAGAAACAGTATTCCAAGCAACACCCGCTGTAATTTCAACAATACCCGATGCAATGTGTGAGGTATCCGGTAAATCTCTAAAGCTAAACGTATTTAACTTCCAGTTCCAAATAAGCGCTTTATTTACAACAGTAGATGAACCCGCCGGATAACAGGCCAACATTTCATTACGAACATAATCGGCTGTCACAAAACATTTTTGATAGTTATCGCCGTTCAATTCGTCGTAAACGGCTCTGCGTAATTTATTACTTAAAAGCGGCGTAACATTTTGACCGTTGCACACGTAAAAGTCAGAGTTACCCATAAAGAAATGACCGCCCTCAAATTCAGCTAATGCGCCTTTACTTAATAAGCCAATTGTTGGTGTCATTAATTTAAAACTAAATATAAAAGGCGTTCCGATAAAATTCATAATATAAATCGAATCGTCTTTATAGATTATGAAAGAATCGCCTAATGGCAATCCATCTATTATTTCCCCTGGTGTATCAGAAAGCGTTACTTCTCCAGCATCTATACTGTCATTTGTTTCTAACCAACTTACAGGCGCTGAACCAGATGCTGCCTGAGTTGACCATTTAACTAATCTTGGCTCTTCTATAGTTCGAGACCAGTTAAGCCCGATAAGAAAAGTTTTAAAAGCGCGTATGACTTTGCACTTAGTGTTTATAGGAAAGTTTTTAAGTCTTCTATAGGGAACAGTTAACTGTGGAACACCGCTAGAATTAAGGGGCCACATTTGAGGTACATCGTGACCATTAGTCGCTACAATTAATCCATCTAAATTAGTATGGGTCCAGCGTCTTGTCGTGGTGTTCGCGTCGTAATCTGCATCGCCTGTTGCAGTTGTTCCAATTGGAACCACAGGATAAGCTGTGGTGTGTTCGGTTGCGGTGGTGCTATTAGCGGCTCTACTGCAACCCGTTAAGTCGTTACTTGATTTACCGGAGTAAGTTATTTCTTCGTAACCGTTTGAACTGCCGTTGGCAATTTCTTGAGTGCCTAAAGCAATCGTTCCGCTTGATGGAAATGCAGACGCATCTGCTAAGGTGATAGTGGTTACGCTGTTATTTATAGTGCCTGATAAAGCGCCTTCTGCTTGTCTCGTCACATCGGTCCAAGCACTGCCTGTCCACACAGCAATATCATCAGTGCCGTAAGCAATCCAATAATACGTACCAGCCGTAGTGAGATACGTATGCAAATAATAGGGAGCAAATGGTACGGGATCGCCGCTGCCATCCTTCATAACGGCTTCATAACCAGCAATCTTTTTTATCCCATTATCAAGAACGCGAACGTTATTGCCATCGCTCCAAGCATTAGCTTCCAAGTTATAAGGTGGAATATCTTTTATAATTCCGACAGCGCCGATATTTTCTATAGGTACTAAAGCCATTATTCGACTAACCTACCTGTAAACCAGCTAGCGGTGTTGTCCCCATCGATGTCTAGGTTTCCTCCGCTTTCTTGATGAACGTACACTTCAACATAATCGTTTACCGCTAAAGATAAAGACGCTTCTATTTGCATAGTTGGTCTACCCGTATTAGCACCCGAATCATAACTGACGAAGTAATTAACGTATTTAACTTTGCTGCCATTTTTGTACAACGAGATTTCAAAATCTAAAAGTGCGTTTGCTTTCCACTTAACCGCCGCGTGAAAATGGTATTTGCCAATAACATCGCAAGTAAACTTATCACTTGCAAAAACAGATCCGGTATCCCACTCTTCTGTAGACCAAGTTACTTTGGTTTGAGCGCCTGTACCAACTGTTTGATCAGTTCCTCCCTTTACAACCGAAAAAGAGCGATTACCTGGACCGCCAGATAAGTTAGCCCAAACGGGACTGGCACCTGTAGCAGCCGTATTCATCTGCAAAATATCTAAGGTGGTGTTGTACCAAATGGTTCCTTTGACCTGAGTACTAGGTGCTGAACTTTTTACAATAACAGTAGCGGCTGCCTGATCCACATCAGGAAAAGAAGTTTTTAATACCGCTTTTAATAAATTTAAATGATCCCGTCCTTGCGACACATTATCGGAAGCAGTCGGGTTTGTACTTACAAGACCGCTTACAAAGGAAGTGCTTTCTAGTGCCATTATTTTTTCCTAACTTGGTTCGGTGGGCCAAACTACGTTATCGACATCATCTAATGTAGTTAAACCTGCAGGTAAATTACGCAAATCTTCACGATAAGCTCTCCATTGCGTATCTTTTTCTGTTGTCAGAGCTACATCAGCCATCTGAGTCCAATCGGATTCGTTAAGTTTTTGATCTCGTTCAATACGAAGATAGAACATAGCGCGATCATAATCTCCCGCATCCCAACGAGACCATTCTTCATTTATTTCATTCTCTTCAGCTTCCGAAAGCTCTACTAATTCATCATTTACTTGTTTATAAGCCATATTAAGACTCCGCTAATCCATATACAGAAACACGCGCTGTTAAACCCGAATTTCCAATATTGCCAGTAGTTGAACTCAATCTGAAACTTACGTTACTAGCGGCTGAGGTAGCTGTAACCATCACTTGTGCTCGCGCATGAGAAGCCCGAAAGTAACTAGAGGTTCCTATAATTCTTGTTGCGGTTGCGCTGTCATGCGCCCCGAAAACCCACAGTTGAGCGCTACAGGCTTGTGTTGTTATGCCTGCATTTTGCGCGTGTGATACTTTGCCGCCTGTAACGCCTGAAGCTGCTATAGCTGTTGTAGTATTTCCAGCAGCATCTTCCTCAACAATTCTATACGCCAAGTCTTGCAACGAGCTTAAATCAGAATTACCAATCCCTATCTGTAAGTTTGATGATCCACTTACTACAGCAATGCCTTGGATAATAATTAAATAAGCGTCATAAGTTGCAGAAAAAGCATCGGTAAAATCAATGGAGCTAACAGCACTACTATTAGTGGCTGTTGCGATTAATACCGTTCCTCCACCAGCAGCGACTGTACCCCATGAATTATCCGTTCCATTAGTGGTTAAAAACTTTCCGCTTTGACCACTATTATTAGGTATCTGCGGTTGCGTAGTGCCAGACGGAAACGATGTTTTTAATACCGTTTTTATAAGCCTCATATGATCGTCGGCTTGACCCACGGCATCGCTGGCAGCGGGGTTGGAGGTATTTAACTGACTAATGTAGGAAGCTGTCTCTAAGCCCATTATGCACTCGCTGCGGTTAATGTAATCGTGACTTGTAACGTGTCACCTGAAATAACTGATCGTGAAGAACCAAAATCTACGACACCATATAGTGTTCCGGCGGTTGCGGTTTTACCGCTATTGCTCACAATAAAAGCGCCAGCTACTGTTGCTGATCCATTCATTGAGAAAGTCGCTTTGTTGCTAGAGTTATTAATGCTTCCAGATGAAGCACTACCTAAGTTTAATGTTTGCCTTACGGATTCACTGTAAGCGGTAACATCGCTCCAACCAGAATGACTAGAAGAAGTATCTCCTGCTGCCGCTGATCCTGCTCCTTTCAAACCTACATACCACGCGGTGATTTGTGTAGCTCCATCAAAACCAGAATCAAGCACATGATTCAAGCCAACAGTTGTAACTAAATTTTTATTGATCTCACGCCACTTCTCATTTCCATCTTTATCTAAACATACAACATCCCAGACATTTTTAAGGCCGAGATTCATTTCAGAATTTTGTTTCATTATTAAGCCTCCATCGGCCTGAAAATTATTAGTTTGGGTAGTCCACATTAGTCCAACTTGTTCCTTGATCGGATTCTTCTGTCCATGTAGTCGATGAATCAGATACTGTTGAATAACTGGTTGTTGGATCTGAAACATCAGTCCATAAAAATGAATCTAAAACGGTTTCAGAAAAATTCTGAGCGAATGTTATTGAAATCGCTCCAAACGATACGTTACCGATAGACGTGAAGTCATTCGTTAAACCAAAAGTAATTGACTCAGCAAACTGCAAACCCGCAGCAGCCGTGTATCCTTTGTTTAAACCATAGCTTGCAGCACTTGAAACAGTTAATGCACCCGTTTGACTATAGCCTTGACTTAAACCATAACTCGCCGCAGCCGAATGAATTTTTAATCCTGTTTGGCTATAGCCTTGCGTAAGACCATAACTGGCAGTAGGAGAAGCCGTAAAAAATCCTGTCTGGCTATATCCTTGTGTCAATCCATAACTTGCGCTGTTAGCTTTTGCGGCTGTGTTGTAATTAATTCCAATAGCTGCATAAGTTATACCGCTACATGCGGTATAAGGAATCGGTGCGCTCACGGATTGCCGCTAGTATTTGTAATTCTTAAAGCAGAACCAGAATGTCTATCGCGCATATCTGCTTCATTTAACGCCGTAATAGCTCTGCTATATCCAGCAGACCATGTGGGTAATCTTTGATCATTAACCAAAAACGCTTCGGCTTCCATTAATGACCCATAAAGATAAACATCAGGCGCATTTATAATCATCCAGTTTGTTGTGGTTGTGACTGACAGCTCATCAAACTTTTTATAAAAGAGCATTTCCAAAGTCATAACGCTATCTGGCTTTGGGCCTAACGCTATTTCATCTGCCATGATGGTGTAATAATAGGGAATACCTGTATCTGATCCACCGTTCAAACGATCAAACATTTCAGGGGTCATATATTCAACCACTCGAACAGGAGTCTGATTAATTTGCAACTGCCGCATCTGTAAATAGTTAGGAGGTAGAGCATAGTTACGCTGTGCTGCAACCGTTGAAGCTGTCACCTTAGTTTCCATAGCCCTAATGCGAAGATCACGATTAAACCGCGCTTCACATAAAGCAATAAACTCAGGTATTCGATCTGTAAGATCGTCACGATCTAACCAGTTAGCAAGGGCTGTTTGTAAAGTTGCGTAAGTGTTTATAGCCATTAGCTGTTCTTAGTTTTGAACCAAACAGAGTTGTTAATAATAGGTAATTGATTGTTTCCAGAAAACGTGGGTTGATAGAGCCACATAATTAAATCCTTGTAGGTGTAGTCCTGAAATATTTATTATCAGGATCGTTTAAATACTTCTTAAGTAATTTTTCGTCTTTCTGAATAGCTCCGTTGGTAGCCTTCATCCATAGTTCCCATATTGTTGTAGGAATGGACGCAACCGTAACACCTCCGGTTTTCATACCTGATGCTTTGCCGAATGAAAGTTTATCTCCGTAGTTAATTAAATCTTGTTTATTTTTTTCTATAATCGGCTCAACATCTTGATAGGTATCAATAGTGGCGGTTCCATCACTATTAATATCTAACTTCCACGGTCTTGAATCTGGTGTATCGTAATTCCATCCTGAACTATTATTCATAAAGGCATACTTCCTCTGTTACCAGCAATTTTCTTAAATTTTTCATGAACATTTTTTTGGTGTAGTTTTGCATCAAAAGGTTTTTTTTCTACCTTTGTCGATTGCTTAGAATTAATCTCTTTACTCAGTTCTTTCTTTGTAACCATAATATCTTTTTCCCTAAACCAAAAAGTTATAATCCATTTGTCACCATTTTCTGGAGGTAACCCCATATGGAGTGAAGCAGGATGTGGTAATTTATTTTCATCGAGATTTCCAAACATCAATACTCGACCCTGTTTAGCTTGAACGGCTAAACCAAGAACAGGAAATACGGTTCCACCGCCATCACTTACATCGTTTAAATAGGCGATCATAGTTACAGAACGATTTCCACTTTCCTCAACTTTTGAAGACTTTGGCATTTTGTCCATTTCGTTCGGAAGAAACGCATCGTAATGTGGTTTGTACTCCTGACCAGGCTGATACCTTTGAATAGATACAGGTTCCAACCTGGCAGGAGGGAGACCACACATACTACAAAACGCTTCAATAACACCGTCTAATACTGGGTTGTCACCGTGATTGAAAAAAGTTCCTCTACTGGTTCTTATTTCATCTTGGATGTACTTACCATCGCGGTTTATTAGATTATCGCTAAGCCCTTTTTTCTTGGCACAGCGAATTATGTGATCACATAAATCTGGTGATAGCACACTATCTTCAACAACAATAGAAGGGGTGTTATTGTATTTAAACATTAAGCGTCTTTAACTCCGATTACAGCGGCGTTTGCCAAACCATTTTTAGCGCGTAACCCGTACTCAGCAACCATCATCTGTTTAATGCTGTCACCAGTTTTCGCTAACACTTCAGTTTGGAAAGGACGTAGGTAATCAATTGACCAGAAATCATAGTCCACGAAGAAAAGCATATCAGCCAACATCAAACGGCTGGGTACAATCTGCAATGTTCCAAAGTCAGTTACCAGAACGTCCACAGCGTTTACTGCTACACCTTGGACAGGTTTGCTTTGGTTCTGGACCAGATCAGCAACCACAGATCCACCTAGCGCACTGATTTTTTGCTTAAGATCAGCCGGAGCTAGAATCGTCTTAGGTTCGCCACCTAAAGTAAAGGCACGTTCCATAGCAAGGTTGATCATCGCCATTGTTAGAACAGCAGAGGTTCCGAAAGAAGCTACAGTTGTTCCATCAGGACCAACCGCAGGACTGCTTCCACCGTTATTAACAACACCAACAACAGGAGAAGCTGAACCCAAAACAATGTTTGATGTTCCAGCAGACGTTGTGCCTAACCAAGACATTACAGCGGCTGTTTTACGAGCAGTACCCGCAGCACCTGTAACTTTTACATCGTTAGACAGCAACATCTTTTCCATGTCGCGTTTGATTTCTTTAGCGCGTTTGGCTAACTGATAAGCCTGAGTTGATTTACGTCCAGCAAAATCAACTGCTTCGGCAGTACCAGAACTCTGCACGACTTTATAAGAAATCTGACAAACGTTTGTTAAACGGCGTGGCTCTGCTACAGCTAGGGCGTTCATTGAATCATCGCCTTCTAGCTGTTGGTTAGCTGCTGCTGCCGCTAATTCATCCAGTTTTGTTATCGTAAAAGTTTTTTATCTCTTACTTCTGTATGTTTCCATACAGCTCAGCATATATCATCATCCCTAGGGATGCTCCGCACTCTTGGGCCTTTACCGTCCGTTCTGGACTCCTTGACCTATGCGTTGAACCTTCTCATTATTCCTAATGAGCTTGGCTGCTGATTCCCTTGCTATTAAGTTTAGGGTTCCAGCAGTTCACGGAGTTTGCTACTGGGCGTTACCGCCCAGAGGACCAATATTACTTAGTCTGCCACTCAAATAGTGTGTTGTCAGCGGTGCCTTTTCCAATATTGGATATAAACGGCGTATCCATTGGACTAATGTTATATATAATCTCAGACAGATCCTCACGCACACCAATAGCGCCGTAAGTAGTCCGAGTGTTTGTTGCAATTGCCATGAGCAAAAACTCCTAGATTAAAGTTCTACGTAATCCTCAAACAAACTGGCTGCATCTTCTGCTCTTCCCGTTTGTTTAAGACGGTTCATTGAGGCTTTACGCTTAGACTTCGTTTGCGATTGATTATCGATAGATTTACTTTTCCGAATGACTTTTGGCTTATTGGCGAGCTTCTTAGCTTTTGGATTCGCTTTCTGCATTTCGTCATAAAGCCGAGCCTTGTTCAGAACAATAAAACTTCTATGATCAACTAAAGAGTTAATCTCTTCTTCCTGAAAACCCACAGTACTAGCATATGATCTCAACTCGCTGGCTAATATTTTTTGTTTGTCGGCATTACCCCAATCTGGCATTTGTTCTACCAGTTTGGCGTGTTCCGATTTAACAGCTTGTGACCATTGTTGTTTTTGAGCTTCTTGATTTTTAGCTAATACAGATTGTTGCTCTTGTTGAGTACGAGCAATTTTTTCTTGAGCTTCACGAACTTCTTCTCTCTTTTGCAAAAACTCTATGGGATCTTCAGCACGAAGACGTTCCCAGTCTATGTTTGCAAATTTATCGAGATTAGAATTTTCAATCACGGATTGAAGGTTTCTAGCGTACTGCTCTCGCTCCGCTGTGATCTGAGCAATTTCTTGGTTATATTGCGTATGCAATGCCTCCATCTGCTTTCGATCTTCTGCTAGAGCTTGACTCTTCTGTGTAAATGAAGAGTTACGTGAATACCCTTTAAGAAGTTCGTCAAGGGTAACCTCGACTTCTTTACCATCTACTTTTAAAGCGTAGGTGGCATCAAAATCAGGTTCCTCTTCGTTATCTGATAGTTCTTCACTTTCGGATTCTTCTTGTTCAATTTCTTGTTCAGAATTATCCTCTGAAACCGCCTCTGTAGATTCGTCTTCTGCTTCCAGAGTAGACTCTTCAACTTCGGGGTCTTGTGCTTCTTGTTCTTGCGGTTGATCTTGCGATTCCATTAGACCCAAGAGAGCATTAGTGGCAGATGTTAGACTGCCATCGTCCATCGTATTTGGTATATCTGCGGTCGGTGCTTGTGGCGTGTCGGCCATTTTTTACTTCCTTTCGCTTAGCTAAACGAGGTTAGGTTTATGAGAACCTAAAGGCTTCGTTCCATCTTTCCGGTTGTCACAATACTTCTAAAGTGATTCTTGAGATGGTTAAGATACTTTAGGCTTAACCAGAGCCTTTCTCTGGTTTCAATATCAATGTCATTTGAATTTCTCCAATTGACCATGATTTCTTCTTCGAGTGCATCCCAAGCCTCGTTAAAAATGGGATCACTGAGTATTCTTTCAGATGCTTGCTTACGTTGATTAGCATCCATTATTTCTTCTTAGGTTTCATACCACCAGGTTTCTTCTTCTTCTTGCCATATCCGTACATTAGGTTGCTCCAATTGCCACAGGTCGTTTTTGAATTGCTTCGAGTTGTAATTCTTGCGCTTTGAGTTGAGAATCGATGCCCGCCTCCGCTGCATCGTTCTGAACTTTTTGCGCTTTAACTTGGACATCAAAAGCCTTGATTTCAAGTTCCTTTTGCTCCAGTTCGAGTTCTTTTGCTTTCATTTCCATTTCCATCTGTGCCATTTGCTGTTCGATGGTTGGACCTTGTTGTTGTTGTTGAATCGTGCTTGGATCAGTAATAAACTGAGACACATCTTTAAAGCCCATATTCTTTATAAGAGCTGCACTTAGGTTATATAAATTTTGTTCAGTAACAATTGATGAACCACCCGCCATAGCTTGACTAGCAAACTGCATTAACTGCGTTATATACATTTGATTTTGATCTTTATTGCCGTGACCTAATCCCACCTCAACGGTGCAATCCATCTTGTCACGCCACATATCTGGTCTTATGGGTACAAACTTATTACGTAACATAATGACTTGTTCTTTTTGTTGATTCTTACTGACCAACTCATAAATCATGTACGCTAATTTTTTGACTCCTGTATCTGCAAAGATACGAGCAATTAATTCCACCCGTTGTTGTGCGTTACTTAATGTCTGACTTACAGCGGAAGCGGTTGTATGACTGGTTAAGGTATTAGCATCTAACCCTTGCGACATTTTGCTTACACCAGAACGCTCTTCACGAATGTTGTCTATGTAACCCAACATTTCAAATACGTAAGGCTGTAGCTGTGGTGTAGGTAAAGGCTGTATTGCGTTAGGTGCTTTGGTTCTAACAATTCCACCTGGTCGTTGTGTTAATAAATCATCAAGCGATACCATCCCTTCTTGAACGGCAACACGCCCTGAGTTTTGTAAATAAATGTTATCCAGAAGGTTTCGTAGAATCGTTGTTTTAACGAGGGCTAAATCAAGTACTTGATCAGCCACGCTCATACCGAAGAATTTGTGTGGTATCGGTATGGGGCATATCGTACAAAACGGTACACGATCAACTGGATCATCAGCTAAGATCTGATTACCTACCATCATTACGCGCCGTAACTCACTTAACCCACCTGTTGTCTCACATTGCAGGTAGCTTTCAAAAACCCAAACTTCTTTTAACGCGCCATAGGTATCCTCTGACATATAAGGCCAGCCTTGAGAACGATCAAACTGGTGTCTTGCATCGGATTCAGATTCCATGTTGTAATGCGCGAAATCAGTGTTACCCAATTTTTCTTCATCGACTTCATAGCCCATCTCGCGTAACTCTGCAATCGTCATTCGCGTTCGATGCGATACAAAACGTGCGTTATCTACCGTTGTTGCATCTCTTGATATTAAAAACTCTTCGGGTGCGATGTTTACTATCTTGACTGAACCTTTTTGAACCTGACGAGAAATAACTACATCGTGAAGACGGGGATTAAATAACTCTTGCTCTAATGCATTTTCTATAGAATCATCATCTTCTTCAAATTTTTCAATCTTTTCACTGTGTTCTAAAACCTCTACGGTATCCGGTGCAATTAAGTTTTCTAGTTCGATGTCCGTAAGATCGTGATACTCCTCTCGATTTTTCTTTTCGGTTTCATCGTAGAAAACCTTAATAACACCAACCTTTTCTAAAAGCGCATCCGTAGCCCATGTTAAAAAGATTTCAGCCCAATTATTTTTGCGGGTCAGAATATAATTAATGTAATCGGTAGCTTGAGAGCTTGCCTCTACATCTTCTGGACCTTCCGGTAAAAAACGAACGACTTCATTACTTGAAGTAAAGATCTTCATTAACGATGGTTTCATCCACTCAATCGTATCCATCACTGACGTATCGACTACTTGAGAGCGACCCTCTACTTCATTGCCGTAAGGTTGTGATGTGTAACGCAGTAACGCTTCACGCCGTTGATGAGAAATTTCGTCTTCATAACCCAGCGCGTGTTCGATCTCGCCTTGTATTTTTGAAACTAATTCTTCGTCATAGGTTTTTGACATTAATTTTTCCGTGTTTATACGATACCAAGATCAGGATATTTCAATTCCCTATCCCAATTTGATTCGCCTTCGGGTTGTGCAAAACGCAATGACATAACTGCATAACGTGTTGCAGCCATTAAATCGTCCCGAATCGCTTGTATTTTTCCTTCTCGCCTGTGATACATCCTGAGCTCTTCCAACCAATCGGATTGCGTTGAGAAAACTTTAAAACGGTTTGACTCCATACGTTGCAGAATGTCCATAATGCCGACCTCCACCGAGTTCCCGCCTTTCGTTTCCCCTAACGCGGGAGGGTTGGTGAAGTGCATCGGTAATAAATTTACGCCATGCAATCTGTATTGATCCGCAAGGCCAGGATTTCCCATACTGTCTTTACGGTTTCCGTCATGCGGCCATGCAATTGAAATAAATTTTGGTCGTGTATTAATAACCCCAGCATGCACACTAGGCGTTGCTTTGGATTGCCGATAAGTGTCGTAGACATAAACCACATCTTCTTCTGTATCAAAAGCAATCCAAACCACAGCCGTTGGATGGTCCCAACCAAAATCAATACCGCCAATACGCGTGTATTCACTCGGTATTGGAAACGGATCACAGATCAGTTTTTCTTCCGGCACTGGATACACCAAACCCGAACCAATGGTTGGTCTTCCGTATTTACGCATCTCTCGCTCATGCGGTGGATACGCACTTAAAATTTGCGCCATTGCATCGTGCGTAAGATGCCCTGGATTACCCTTCACTACGGTGTTAATTTTCTCGCTTGCATCGTCCCAAGATCCGTGAGTAATTGCCTGACCTGGTTTTAGATCGTTAAAAAACTGAGCCGTTGTTTCGGTCATACCCGACTCTGGGGTATAGGTCATAAACACCGTACCCTTTCGATCTAAGGTTCTTGTCACCGCTTGCGTATATATACTTCTGGGCGGCTCTTCGTCTAACCAAATCAGGTCACAACTGCGACCCATCCAGACCTCGTTACCCATGTTAAAGGCTTTAAAGTAGACGTAAGATGTCCCACCTGAAATATGCTTCACTAACGCCATTGCAACGGCATTTGGCACACCTGGCTTACGCTGTGTCTCTATAAGACTGTCTTTAGGTATCATTCCAGTACCTAAAGCCGAAGGATCTCCTGGCGTACCTAAAAGCTCAGCTTGCACGATGTCTCTTACGGTTTCTGTTGAAACCCCACCACACCAAGCCGTAATCGGTTGATTAAACCGCCGTCCTGAGTACCAATCGGGATATTTACCCGTTAAACCACACGCCACGATATAAGCACCTACCCGTGTCTTACCTACTCGGTTACCTGCACATAAAACCGTCTGTAGTGCGGTTTGAGTTGTCTCGATAAACCGATCTTGAAACGGATATGGATCGTATTCGTCAAGTTGATTGAATCGCTCCCGCTCTTTAATCAGCTTGATTAACTCTATTTTTCTAGCGACTACCTCTCTTGGCTCGTCGTTTAACGTTTGCTTCTCTAATCTTTTTTTCTTCATTTGACCATTTCTTAGCCATTTTCGGCATATTGGCGTACAAATACCGCCGCTGTTTTTGGCTCTTGAATGGCATTCAATTATTTCTTCTCTAAAGGGGCCTTAAGAAGCTACTCATTAGGATAAGTCATTAATAATAAACATTAATTTAGATTTGTTGGTACTTCTGTTTGAATTTCGTCTGTTCCCATAAGACGCGCTAACTCAGAACGCAGTTCATCCGTTGTTTTCTCAATATTGGTGACTTGCTGTTCGATCTTTTCTGTTGGTTTTAGCCCGCCTCTGTCGGCTATGTCTTTAGCAGCCTGTAAGCGAACCGTTTCTGATTGCGCGTTTTTCGCAAGATAGGTAATGGTCATCATAGCTTCTGGTACTTGCTCTCGAACCAACTCTTTAAGGCGCTGATCGATAATATTCTGGAATCTATTTTTAAGCTCACTCGACCTTTTTTGAGCTACGCTAGTTGTATATCCTGCTGAAAGTGCTGATTGCATTGCGTTTCCGGTTCTGCAATAAAAATCGATAAATTTTTCTTGTCTTTCACTTAATTGCTTCATATGTAAACTCTTCCTTTACAAGGTTAATTTTCCCCCCACAATTGCACAATGAATATCTATATTTATATAAAGATAAAAAAAGGGGTCGGGGGGGTCTGCCCAAAAAAAAAACACATTTTTTGCGCTTTTAAAACAGACCCTGCCCATTTTTATACATAAATTCTTAGAAATATTCTTTCCCAAATTTGCTGTCTTTTTTTGAAAAAAAAACTTCTTTGGCCCACGTGAAAAAAAATAATCTAAACCTACTTAACATAATACACGTTATCTGAACGATTAGACTCACTGATGATGATCACAATAATCTATATATATAGTCTTTTTTTAACATTTGGCACTTTCGCTAAAGATTATTTCACCGAATCTAAAGCGGCTAAAAAAAAACTTATGGTAAATGTGGGAAAAACGCGCAAAAAAAATAGCTCTTTTCGTGAGCTTTTTTTTCAACTTTGTGGGTTTTTATTTTTTACAAAAATTAATGAAGCATGTGCGTGAGTGCGTATTATATTGTTTTCTACAGGCACAATTCGCCGTGACTCAATTATGCATATTTTTTGTGGAAACACAAGGAAATTTCCTATCTTTATTGCTTGTCAATATTATTTATAATTGTTTTACTCTTTTTGTAAAAATATTGTTGACATTAGGAACGAGTACAGATAGTATGTGTACAGCTTTGACAGGCTACAAAGAAGAGCATTAATTAAGGGTGCTCATTAGAGCGCCTTTTTTTGTCGGAACCGGGGGAGTAATCCCGCCTTCATCTCTTCTTAGGTCTGTCAACCGGTTCCGATAATTTATTTTTTGACAGAAATAGAGGAGAGTTCACAATGACGGTAAATCTAATTGATTTGTTGAGACAGGTGCAAAATGGGATTACTTGTACAAGGACCCAAGAGTTTAAAAAAGTCCTAATATCAAAGAATCTTGAAAGGGAGATGATCCAAGTTTTAGATAATT
>Ga0209337_1001103_pt1 | contig 20839 bp, 27 predicted proteins | sample LinPmetageLP53_FD_184044 | JGI IMG/M metagenome (GOLD analysis project Ga0209337, IMG submission 184044) | Marine viral communities from the Pacific Ocean - LP-53 (SPAdes) (version 2) | ecosystem: Environmental > Aquatic > Marine > Oceanic | place: Pacific Ocean | collected 2010-02-08 | reverse complement strand
TAGACGGAAGATCCGATCTACTACTTAACTCACATATCCCTTACGGAGTAATCACATGACTACAGCAATACTACCACTCACATTCATCCGTCCATCTCAAGAGTTTTATGGTAAGTTCGAGGTTGTCAAAACAACCCAACGTGGCGAAACGTTACATGAAGAGGTGATACCATGTTACAACCTCGCGACTGCTAGGTCTTACATAGAAGGCACTAGAGAATATAACATAGCACAAAGTCAAGTACGATCTCGCTCTACTGGAAATGAAACACAACCAAGTATCGACTGTATCGGTTTCTGTTCTCCATCAGGTCAATACTACGCAGTCGTTCAAATGCCGGATATGGACATCCGGATCAATTGTCACAATGCGGCAACCCTTAGAGGTTGGATGAGAGAAGGCATTGGCTTTCAGCCCTTGATTGAGGCTATCTCAGATGAGACCAACGTGAGACCAACAGGCGGATGGCATGGCTAAAGTTGCCGTTTGGGGCTCTCTATTCTTACCCCTCTCTAAGGAGAGATCAAAAAAAAGATAAAAAAGTTCCCCCTTTTACTTGACAGGTGTTTTTCAATAGGTTACATTATGGTATAACCTAAAACGCTGGAGTTCAAATGAACAACAAATCTCTTGAAACAATCGCCCTTATCTCTTTCTTTTCAATCCTAGCATTTTACTTTGGTCTTTGTACCATTGAAACAATCGAAAACCTTATCGCCTTTGGAGCGTTACCTATGACTGCAAATCTTTCAAACCTTATCCCAACTTCCGCAACCCGTCCAGACTTCAACGAGTTTCCATTCGAGCATGACTTTGTTCTTGACGGTCGCCCTCAATCATTCAAGCGTAACACTGACGGCTCTGCCATTATTGCTGTGGGTGCTGAGTTAATCACCCGTTACGGCGTCGGCTATGTTGAGAGACGTCATGTTGATGGTTCGTACATCGTCCGCATTACCGAGTTCGACGAGACTGTAGAGGTTGCCCAGTATGCCGATCCTGTCGAGGTTCAAGAGTTTGGTGTTATCAGCCACTACATTTCTGCGAGTGAGATGGTGACTGTGTTATCAGGTATATATAATAATCGTTGTATGTCAAGGGCTATGTTTTTTGAAAGCAGATTAAGAGACATGAAATCTGCTGATGAGAATATGGATCTAATGATTGATGGTGATTGCTATGAGGTTTCTATTACGGGCGGGGACTACTGCGGTGCTACTCAGTTTATCTTCACCACTGCTACCAACCCACTCCGCTCTAAGAAAACAAATGCTGAGACAAAGGCATACCGAGCGAAGGTTAAGGAGATGGCTGATAGATTATTGGTTGACCAATCGTCTGATGACGTTATGCCTTCTGGGATGGGGGAGGAGTTGGCTGAATGTTTCGGTGAGTAACGGACATTTTTTGGTCGGTCATTTTTTGACATCGTAACATAGTTTTGTTTTGGGGGATCCCCCTCCCCCTACGACCCCCAGAATAGCGGTGAAATAAGTACTTACATGTAACATTGGCGCACGAGCGTAGCGAGGTACATTCACATCCTCTGACAAATTTCCCAGATTTGGCTTTTCATGGGCGAGTGTTTCGTTTCATATATCAAAGACACTAAAAAAATTTCCCAAAAAATTTGGGGATTTCGGAACCCTTCTATGGAGACATTGTCCGATATCTTCGGGTAATTTGTTACATGTAAGAAAACTTTGCCAATTGTCCCCCTAGTTAGAAATAGGGGGATTTAGCTATGTTACTTTTGTTATTAAACTTATTAGCTTGTACAGATTACACAATGGTGGGGAAACCATCGGAGCAAGACATCCTTGCTTTTCCAGCCGTGGTAGATTTTGGGCATCTAGAATCCGGGTATGAAACCGGAACAAAACAATTTACAATTATAAATTCGGGTCAAAGGGATCTAGTCATTAATACACCGGTGTTAGTATCCGGCATAGATCGCTTTTCACTGGGTACCATACCAGACCAAGAGTGGACCATCGAACCACAGGAAAATTTAGTTTTTGATGTAACATTCGTTCCAAAGACATTTGAAACTTCTGGTGCTTATATAGAGATAGCTTCAGATGATCCAGATGAGCCCTTAGTGATTGTTGAACTGATCGGGTATGGTGATGCCCCTGTGGCTACCGTAAGCCCGTTAGAATTCGATTACGGGGATATTAGCGTTGGGTGTGATAACGAGGAGCGCCTAACCATTACAAACGATGGCAATCTTCCTCTTATTATAGAAGATGTTGTCCAAATGGTCACACAACCTGTGAACATACTTATGGAGTTTGGCACATTACCACCTCCACCTTGGACTATCGAACCAGGATTCTCTCTTGATTTTTTAGTATCTTATGTTCCAACTGACGTTGGATCCGATGAATCCGAAATTAAAATCACTAGTAACGATCCATCCGCTCCGGAAATTGAAACAATTCAATTTGGCGATGGTGACGTAGAGCAGTGGTACTCTGAGAATCACATCCAAGAAGAGATCCCTGTATTAGATATACTCTGGGTTGTTGATGATAGTGGGTCCATGAATAGGTTCCAAACAAACCTTTCGAATAACATTGGGTTGTTTATCCAAGCATTTATCGCAACTGGTGCTGACTATCATATGGGAGTTATCACAACTACGCATTCAACGATTGGGCGCATCATTAGTAATGCCACTGTTGACCCTGAAACAACTATCGCAAACGAAGTGCTGGTTGGAATACGAGGCTCTGGTAACGAGTTTGGACTTGCCAAGTCTGTTGAAGCGTTATCTACTCCATTATCTGCTGGACCTGGTAGTGCTTTTTTCCGTAACAACGCAACTCTCATTGTAATCTATGTGTCGGATGAACCTGACCGTGGGGCTTATTGGGGAAATCATATTACTTTCTTTGACAACATCAAGCCGCTTGGTCAATTTACTCCCTACGCTGTTATTGGTGAGCCGCCTGATGGGTGTCAAATCGATCAATGGATGCGAGCTGAGTATGGTGGTGGATATTGGGACATTGTAGATTACTATGGTGGAGACTGGTATTCTATTTGCTCTACTGATTGGGGTGTTCAATTGGAAGATATGGCAAACTCTATGGCTGGTCGTAGAGATTACGAGTTAGGGGAAGAAGATCCTATCGAGTCTACTATTGTTATTACTGTTAATGGACAAGTTGTGAATGAATGGGATTATGATCCTGCTACAAATTCTATAACATTTAGGAGTGGACACGTACCTGAAGCTGGACAAGTTATTGGAATAGACTACGCTGTATGGGGTTGTTAAAGGGAATTTTTGGCGCGAAACCGATGGCCGGTTTGTGGGGCGAATTGATGTTTTATCGCTTTAATTAAAAAAGTTCTCGGCGCGTTTCTTATCTCCTAAACTAATGACTAGTTAGTGCGAGGTGATTGTTATGATTCTATATTTTTTAATGGCTTTCGCTTATGGCCAAGACACCGATAAGCAAATCCAATACCAAAAGAGAACTGAGATTGATTTTGAAGCTATTGATATCGAAGGGGAAATGGTCAAACCACAAGGCTCTTTACTTATGGAGCGTCAAAAGACTAAGTTCAACCCTCTTATTGAATTACGCATGGATTGGGATCCCGAAATGAATGATTCCGTGAGACTAATTAAATGAAGATTAAAATCAAAAGAAAATTAAAGGAAATTAGTACATCTGGTGGTGTTAGTGGAGCGCCCGGTGGATTTCCCGTAGCCGTTGTTGATAGATTTAATAAAGAAGAGGAAGAGGAGTCCAAATTAAAAGGAACTCGTCTAGAAGAACTTCTAAGCACTTCCACTCAAAGGCTTGGAATACGACTAAAAATTGTTTCTGGTGAAAAAGAACATGCTGGTCACGTCGAAAGGTCTCAGCACCAAGGGTTGCGCAATGTCGTAGAGGATATTGAAGACACAATTGATCTAAACGCACCCGACTCGACCATGCAATTAGATATAGAAGACGGTGCAGAACAAGAAATCGAAAGACCAACGGAAGCTCAACTAAACTATAAAGAACTTTATGAAATGACCCTAAAACATGGATATAGATTAGACACAAGATTAGGATCAGGTCATTTTGGAATGGTGTTTTCTGCTGAAGACTTGAACAGCGGCGGAGATTACGTCATAAAGGTTGTTGGCTACGGAGAATCCCGTAAACCAATAAGTCAAGACATAATCGACAGGGAGCTCAGAAACTATACGATTGTCTCGCAAGCAGCCGAAGCAGATGAAAGAATGTGGAAGCACTTCCCAGAAACATATGATACTTGGAAAGATAAGTTCTCTGAAGGACTTGAGGTTGGCTTTATAGTCATGGAAAAACTTGTTCCTTTGACTGCGAAAGAGTCTGCTTTTATCCCAGATGTCAATTACCTCATAGCTAGAAAAAAACCAATGGATGCAGCTGACGTTGCTGACTATGCTGAAGGTAGAGATCAATCTACAAAAGCAAAATGGTATATACAAAACGAAATGGATTCTTTATCTTGGGCTGTTGAAAGCGCTCTTTCCGTAGTTACTAGTGAATATGAATACGGAAGTGGTAACAGAGAACTAGATGATATAGCCGCATCGGTCAATCCAAGACAATTAGCTCGATATGAAATGATACATGCGAACTCACCGGAGAAGATTACCGCTTTAATTCGCAAGAGAATTAAATTTATGAAAGAAAATCTTGGATACGGTCTTAGTAATTATTATTATATCATGAGAGAAGAAGTTCAAGAAGTCGCTTATGCTATTTTGATCCTAATGGACATAATGGTTGCCATTGTAAAGGCTGGAGAGATCGCTGGAGCGACAAAGGAAATCATTGCAGGTCAAGTACAGGCTGTCGCTACTGAACTTATCAATGGATACAGGAAGGCCACTGCTGTACCTCTATCTTTTAACACCAGAGATATTGCACAAGATGAGAAAACAAGGGCAAATTATCACTCTCCCGGTAGAGACTTGTTCCAAGCGATACAACTTTTGTATAAAGAGACAGGATTGATCGCAAAAGACATACATGATTTAAATGTTATGAAGCGAGAAGGCAGCGGGGACATTGTAATCGTTGATCTTGGCCTCTTTAAAATGAATAAACCGTTTGATGAAAACGATTTCTGGTCAGAAGGTAAAATATTGCCAGAATCCCGTAGATATCGAATAAAAATACTGCAGAATCACTAAAAATATGCTATAATAAGGGTGGAGACGTCTATGAAAAAAATAATAAAAATAGTTAAGGAAGTAAAAAGCAATCTTAACGGAAAAGTAGTAACATTTGACTTTGATGATACCATTGTTAAGTCTTTTTTTAACAAATCAGTCGATGGAGAGGAGCAATATCAGTTTGGTGGTACAAACAAAGAGATTATCAAGCGAATTAAAAAGTTTCAGGACTCCGGAACGATGGTCCTAGTTGTTACATCGAGAGATGTATCGCTGGAGGACCCCGAAACCTCTGTTAAAGCCATTCTAAAGAAGCTCGATATACAGGTTGGTGGTGTTTTTTATACAAATGGCGAACCAAAAGCAAAGAAATTATATGAATTGGGCTCGATGCTTCACTATGATGATGATCCATCTGAACATGATGCCATAAATGCTTTTAAAAACTTACACAAAGACTTTGATATAGCAGTAAAATATCCCGATGACCTTATTGAAGACACCAATGACATATCAAAAGGAGTCATTGTTACCGCTGACAATAAGATTATTGTCGCCGAAAGGTCAGATTCGAAGGAGTGGGATGCGCCCGGTGGACACATTATGGAAGGAGAGGAAGCTACTTATTCATTTTGGAGAGAGGTTAAGGAAGAATTAGGTCTTGAAGTCCAAGAAGTTACGTACTTAGATACAATGGAAGTCGAATGGCAAGGTAAAAAGAAGCTAGCGCATTACTTTTTGGGTCGTACCGACTATGCCTCTACTGAATTAGAGGGTGTGATCGAACTTCAATGGGAAGTTTCCGACTATATGGTTGGCGGATTCGAAGAAATCGTGCGAGACACAGGAGATAACTCCACTCAGAACCTAACAAACGTTCTTCAGATGCTACAAGGCGAACAAGCAATGCTTGAATCCTATGAGACATCCAAAAAAGTAATAAAAATCACCAAAAGAAGCATTGTTGGACTTGAAAAGCTCATGGAACGGGATTATCAAGCTGATTCTGAACGATTAAAGAACCATGCTTCCAACCTTCATAAACTATTAGGTACAGGGCCGGAAACAAAAGGTTCTCCCTACGATGATGTAGATTTAAAAGGGCAAAAATACAAATCAGCACCTCCCGGGGCTCCTGGTGGTGGTTCTGCGCCAAGCCTTCAAGAAGAAAAAGAAGAAAAACCACAAAAAAAAATAAAAATTAAGATAATTCCGACTCTCGACGAAAAGAAAAGACGAAAAAAGAGAAAAGGGAAGAAGCCTGGGCCAAAAAAGGGTTCACGAAGACGATCTAGGAAGTATGGTATCGGTTGGCCTTATGGTATCGGCGGTCATACTACCTCTGACGACGGAGATGGTGGCGGAGATGGCGGTGGCGGGGGTGAATAATGTATCCTGATGAGCAAAAAATTAAATCATATGCGAAAACAGTGATCATTGCCCTATTTATGATGTTATTAAGCAGTCTTTTTGACAAAGATTTGGTCATTATCCTGCTTTTATGTCTAATATATACGAATATGAGGGATCAAAATGAAAGTTTCTAAAAAAAGATTGCTAGAAATCTTATCTGAAGAGTGTGGTATGGCTATGAATACAATGCCCGGCATGGTTAATGGCGAAATCGACGAAGAAGGTAAGATGGCGAAGAGACAATTGAGCGATATCGCTGAATACTCTGAAGAATTAATGGGGATGCTCCAAGATGAGACGCAATTAGAGGCTTGGGTACAATCAAAATTGACAAAAGCAGCTGATTATATTAAAACAGTTAAGCATTATGTCGAATATGGTATGGAAGAAGGGGCTTATGATCAAGTTTTACCTCAAATGTCTCAGGAAATGCCTGAAATGGAGCCGGAAGTGGTTGATTTTGAGTACGATAGTGCGGAATTTGACGACGATGGCAGAGAATACTGAGAATTCGGGTAGTTATAAGTTCAAATCTATGAAAAATGATGGATTTGGAGCCTCAAAAGCCAATGTTATGGCCGTTGGTGACCTTGTGGCATGGGATTCATGGGCAGAATCACTCGAATCAGGTCTTTTTGAAGAGAAAAATGGGCTATTATTATCTATTTTTCAAGACGAAAGGATAAATGGTTGGGGATACATGGGTAAAATTATGCCCTTTGGGGAAGATAAAGAGGTGGTATTGCCTCTTATTACCATAAGAAAAAGCACTTTAAGGAACTAATTATAGCATGCCGTGTCAAATAAACAACCACTCAAATGTTGATCTATCCTCCGTTGAACCTCATGTTCAAGGTATGTATGACTATTTTGATCAAAAAATAGGCTTTAACAAGCCACCAACAGTCCATTTTGACTCAGACCCTAGTAACCAGTCCAATGTTCTTGGAAAGACGGCTTATTACGATCCTAGCAGCCTTGAAATACACATATTCACAGATGGAAGACATCCAAAAGATATGCTGAGGTCAATTGCTCACGAATTGATTCACCATCAACAGAATTTAGAGGGTAGATTGAATGTTGGGGGATATATGGGACAAGGCTACTATTTACAAAATGAAAAGATGAGGGCATTAGAACAAGAAGCAATGCTTGAAGGCAATGCCACCTTAAGAGAATACGAAGACACTATTAAATCTGAGGAGATAAACGAAATGTCACTTAAAGAATGGAAAAACAATGAACTAAATCAACTTCTGTTAAAGAAATTTGGTCTCCTTAAAGAAGCCAAAGAAATCACACATATGTGTGCCCTAGAAGTTACCCATAAAACTAGTGGTCAAGTCGGACATCCGATTAGACACACCTTATCAGAGTCTGGTGCTATTTCTCATTATACCGTAGAGTTTAAAAATGTAATTGTTGAAAATATTGCTGTTGGAAATCTTGACATCATTCAGCAAGAAGTTCACACTCACAAAAGAGATGATGACAAAGATCATGATGAAGAAAAACCAGTAGTGTCAGAAGAAGAACTTGAAGAAGAACTTAAAAATCCTAAAAAGGCTGATCTTGATAAAGATGGAAAACTTTCTGGATACGAGAAGAAGCGTGGTGCTGCTATTGAAAAATCTATGTCTCAAAAAGATGAGGAAATGAACGAAGAAGGGTATGAACCAGGTGGAGCCGATCACTTCTTTTATGATCCAGAAGGTGCTGCTGATAGATATCGTAAAAAACCCAAGCCAGAAGAGAAGAAAGATAGTCTTCAAGAAGCAATCAGAAGAATCGCAAATGCAAAGAACATCACTCTGAAATCATCAGGCAAAAAAATTAAATAAGAGGCTTAATAATGAATAGCAAAGACGAAAAATTATTGCGAGAGTTTGTAAGAAAAACCTTTGTAGCCAAAATGCTTCAAGAAGAAAAAGAAAATTTTCTTCAAGAACAGATGGTTAGGTCTTGGGTTCAATCTTTGATCACCGAGAGTATAGAAGAAGAAGTTAATACTGTTATATACGAAGCAAAAGAGCAAACAAATCCACACCCCAATACTGGTATCAATAAACTTCGCGATTCAATTCGTAAAGCAAAGCCTTCAATAAAAACTAAGTTTCAACAACTTACCAGTAGTGCTGAGCAAAGAGAGTCATTTGACAACCATCTGCTCGCAGCGTTTATCAGACTTTTTGATCAACTAGATGCTTTATCGGCTTCTTCAGATCAAGAAGAAGTTGACGCAGAAGCTGGAATGCTAGAACCAGAGGATGCCCCTGAGGCAGAATTGGCAGCGCCTCCAGAAGGTACTGATGTCGAAGCAGATCTTGAGAATAAGTTAGATGTTCAACTTGAAAATATACTAAGAGAGATAGATATTGACATAGAAGATGCTGATGATAACGATGTTGTAAGCGACGAACTTGAAGCAGAAAAAGAACAAAACAAAAATCTATCTCAAGCAGAAAAAGATGTTGAAAAAAAGAGAGCCAAAGATACAGAGAGAGAAGAGTTCGGTGCTGGTGTAGGTGGTGATTCCACTGGACGTAACCAAGCGTTTGATGCTTTCAACCTTGTTCAATCTTATTTCTCCGATAACTACTTGGATCTAGATAACCAAGAAGATAAAGAGATGTTCAAAAAATGGGGCCTTTATAACATTAAGCTTCTTCTAAGTTCTTACGAAGAAGAGCTAAATCCTAGTTTAGAGACACCTAATATTCAAGATCCAACATAATCCTCCCAGATTTATAATTCTATATAACACAATAAAACACAACTTTTAAAACACTATAATATAATATAACATATCTGAGGATGGATGTCAAGTAAGAATGAAAAGAAAATTACTTTTATTTCTGAACTGAGAAGAGATGGTAGAATTAGTGAAGAATTTATAAATGTTGCTTCTGGTTTAACTCTAGAAGAATTAATCTCTGTAAAACTTGAATTAAGCTCTAAAATGCTGAATGGAAAACTTTACAATCTCCCATTATGGTATAACCTACCTTATATCATTAGAGAATCTTTGTTAAATTTTGTTAATAGAAATTGTAAAACTAAAGCAGATATGTCTAATACATTAGGTATACCATATGAACAATTTATTCAGATATATAAAAAATATATAAGTTAATATAATATTATATATATATCATGAATATCAATAGAAAGTTTTTTCAAAAAAGCTCATCATTATCCTTGACAAATGTTTCAGGATATGTTATATTATATATACACAACAAAAACGCACATTGTTGAATATGGAGATAGTAGTGAGTAGAGATATAGTTCTATTTGATATGGATGGTACGCTAACTGAAGCTAGAAAGCCCTTTGCGTCCTTTTTGTCCTCCCCCTTGTGGAGCTTAGGGCAAGTAGCTGATATTGGAGTTGTAACAGGCTCTGATTTAGATTATGTAGAAGAACAATTATCCAATCTGATCTCGGACCAATCAATACGCCACTGTCTTCATATTCTTCCTTGTAATGGGACCAAGTGGAGAAAGCCACAATCCTATCAACTTTGTCATGAAGCCAGTATGGAAAAAGAAGTTGGAAAAAATAGCTATAGAAAGATATTAGAAATATTAATTCAACTTCAATCAACTGTATCAGATTTTGACATCCCACTCTCGGGACACTTTATATCAACCAGAGGCTCCACTGTAAATTGGTGTCCAATTGGCAGGAATGCTAATGATAGGCAAAGAAAGTATTTTAAAAAATTTGATAAAAAAATTAATTTAAGAAAACAAATGTTTATGAAATTAAGATTACTTCTTGATTCCAATGACTTACAGGGCGTAACAGTAAAGTTTGGAGGTGATACATCTTTTGACATATACCCCCAAGGTTGGGACAAAACATATGCCCTCCGTCATTTTAATGACAGAAACGTTTGGTTTGTTGGTGATCGTGCTCATAGCCCCAAGGGCAATGACTATGAAATCTTTCAGGCTTGTGGTACTCGCTCTTATCACACATTAGGACCAGAGGAGACAAAGGATATCATTAGTTCAATCGAAACAAAGATTAGGGGCGACAAGTGAATTTTATAGGCAACGGAGAAAGTATAGATGGGTTTGGAGTAGATCTTAAGCTTAGTTCGTTTGAAGCCGAGGAGTTTTACTGTGAAGCAGTCAGAATGTGGTTCGAAAAAGAAAAAGGATACGCTGCTTTATCGATGACAAGTAGGGAATTTGTTGTCAATGATGGGTTTGAAGATTTGGCATCTGTATATATAGTTGACTCTGTATTAAGAGTTAAGTCAATTTCCGAGAGCTCTTATGAGGTCCTGATAATGTTGCTTGAATTCATAGCTGAGCACCATAGAAAAACAATTGAAGTTTATAACTACTTAGAGGAGAATGAGCAAGAAATCCTCGGTTGGCCTGATTCCGATCTTTACAAAAAAGATAAAGGAGTTTACACCCCTAAAAAAGCAAGTATAGACGCTCTGGACAATGAAGAGGAGTCCGACGAGGAAGAATCAGATGAGTGGATTTAATTATGAAGATTTTTTATTTGAACAGAACAGAGGATGAAAGTGGTATCAGTGGCACTGGAAGGGTGGCTCAAGGGTTTATATTTGACAACGGAAAAGTTGCAGTATCTTGGCTAAGTGAGCACCCAAGCGTTACAATTTATGATAATATCGGTGAGGTTCACGCCATACACGGTCACGGTGGAAAAACCGAGGTCATAATGGAGCCTGATTATAAAAAAGCATTTGGTGAGATAAAGTCAAGTGTTGAGAATTTTGACTTATTGGATGTATTGAAGTCAAAAATACCTGTTGACGGTAATGCCTCGAAGTTGCTAGCAAACAAGACTACTTAAAAATGTGGATGCAAAGTTTTATACATTGAAATTGGATGCCGCTTGGCAACCCTTGGAGATAATAGATTCGTTGAAAGGTTTTTCGATGGTCTACTCTGGAAGAGCGAGAATTGTAGAGAATTACACTCAGCAGTTCAACGCTCTTTTTTATTATCCATCGGTGATAGTACTGAAAAACTATGTCCGAACAAGACCAGTATACTTATCGCCAACTAGGTTAAACATATATTGGAGAGATCTATATAAGTGTCAATATTGTTGTGAAAAGTTTCATGAATCGAAGCTTACACTGGATCATGTTATTCCAAAATCAAAGGGTGGGTTAAAAAGTTGGGAGAATCTGGTGACGTCTTGTGGGAGATGTAATCAAAAGAAAGGCAGCAAAACTCCTTTTGAAGCTTCTATGAAACTATTTAAAGTACCAACCAAGCCAAAATTCAGTGTATTCCGAACGAAACCACATTTAAAAATACCACTTAGTTGGAAAAAATTTATATAGGAAGTGAAAAATGTTAGACGATGAAATAATGAACAAACTTGTTCAAAAAATATCAGAAGATCCTGAATGGATGAAGGTATTTGAAACTTTTATGGAATGGTCACAGAAGGCCAGCCTTCTTGGGTGGACTGTTGAAGAGATGGCCTCTGTTTGTATGATGGGCTATGTTGTAGGTAAAGACTCTAGCCTCCAAGAAATGGTTAAAAATATGGCAGCAATCGGTAAACTTGGTCTCGACATTGTCGACGACTGACTAGTTACTGTACATTGGAGAGTGGCATGAAAAATGACATGAAAATTATAATGGAAGACTGGAGAAGAACTATTTCTGAGGTCGTCGAACCCATAGAGACTTATGGTGACCTAAGAGGTCAACTTCAAACAGCGATTAACTCCAAGAAGAAAGAGGCCCTCAAGGGTTTCGGAATTGGACTTGTCTTTGATGCTCTTGGAGGAGCGATCTTTAAAGATACTGCAACTTTCATTAAAACGATGTATAAATTACCTGATGACAAAAAAACCAACACTGTGTTAGATGTTTTCTTGAATGTCGACGATGATGTATCCGCAATTGTAGATGATAATATTGAAAATGCTTTCCTTCAAGATTTCCTTCAGATTATTAAAGACAAACCAGGGGAAGAGAAGATAACTTCAAGCATAACTCAAGAATTGCAAAACTACATCTCAAAGCAATTTAATCAAAAAACCATTAAGGGTGTATAAAAGATGAATATAACAGAACAAGAATTAGATGCCATTATCAAAGATGAGCTTCAAAAAATTATATCCGAGAATGAAGAAGTCGATGCCCCCTTGGACGATCTTTCACAGAAAGGCGTCGATGGAAAACTATCAACGACCGATCAAACAAAAAAGATGAAACAAGATGCGACAAAAGCCTCTAGTTTAAAAATAACGACAGGTGAAAGGTCAATGATTGAAAAAATCAAAGATACCCTTGTTGCGTATGCTGAAAAAAATAATCTTGAGGCTGGTAATATTTATAATATATTGAATAAGGTCAATAAGGCCATGACAAAAAAGTTATAAAACTAAAGCCAAACACAAGTTAAACCGGAGCAATAATGGCTAAAAAAAATCTAATAATCGATACAAACGTTTTCCTCAGTGACAGCGATTGTTTTCGAAAGTTTGAGAATAACGATTTGTTTATTCCCGTAAAAGTTCTTGAAGAACTTGACAAGCATAAGGCGCGTCAAGACTCTGTTGGCTTCCATGCTAGGAAGTCCATTAGAACGCTAGACGCGCTGAGAGGCGCTGGAAGCCTTTCTAAGGGCGTTCGCATAGGAAAGGGACTTGGTATAGTTAAAGTCCTTAAGGTGGAAGATTTGGCTATTGACGAGCTGCCCAAGGGCCTTTCACATAAAACCCCTGACCACCTTATACTTGCTGGGGCTTTGGCTGTAAAGCTATCGCAACCAAAAAGAAAGTGTATCATAGTTTCTCAAGATATAAACATGAGAGTTATTGCTGACGCTCTTGGTCTTGAGACTCAAGACTATCAGTCATCACAAGTGGTAGATTCCCGAGACGCAATTTATGAGGGATTCCGAAAGGCTCTTGTTGATGATGAGGAAATTGACGCTTTCTATAATGACGAAAACATATATCTTTACGAAGAGGACTTTGGTAACAACCCATTGATGCCCAATGAATTTGTGATGTTAGTTTCTTCTTCAAACGAAAAGAAGACTGCGATTGGTAGATTTGATGCTTGGCACTTGCCCATCCTTCATTTGATCAATGTTGACGATGATCTGTCTTGGGGTGTTCGACCCAAAAATAAAGAACAGCGCTGTGGTCTCGATCTATTGTTTGATGACAACATCCCTCTTGTATCTTTAATCGGACGTGCTGGCTCTGGGAAGACGCTAATGGCCATTATGGCTGGTCTTGAACAAGTGTTAGGTATGGAAGAAGAGAGATACCAAAAGATTGTTATATCCCGCCCTGTTGAACCTATGGGTAAAGATATTGGGTTCTTGCCTGGTACAATGGAAGATAAGATACTTCCTTGGCTAAAGCCAATCCAAGATAACCTCCAATTCATCATGGGATCAGATCGGCAAATGTTCGATATGTATATGGAAAAGGGAAAGATTGAAGTTGAAGCTCTAACCTATATTCGTGGACGCTCTATTTCAAATGCTTTTGTTATTATTGATGAGGCGCAAAACCTAACTGCTCACGAGGTCAAGACAATTATTACTCGTATTGGTGAGAATACAAAAATTGTTTTAACTGGAGATATCGAGCAGATCGACAATGTTTATACTAATGAAATGTCGAACGGATTAACCTATGCTGTCGAGAGACTGAAGGGTAGCCATTTAAGTGGCCATATCACCTTCAAGAAAGGTGAGAGATCCAAGCTGGCAACAGAAGCATCAAAATTATTATAAACTTGACAAAGCCAATATACTCTGTTATAATATAAACATATTTAATGGTGAGTTATGTGGATTAAAGAATCAATGAAAAAAGGAAGCAGAATGAGAGATCATTTTAATTTAAGTGGTGTCGACGTCTTTATCAAAGACCAGTTGCCAAAAAACATTGATGTTTCATTTGTTTTTGAATACATTGGCTCTAGGATACCATTTTTCTTTATGTCTGGTGTTGATATAATCTATATTGGCCAATTTCCAAAAATGAAAGAGAGGGACATCAATGCCTACTTTGAAGATGGCGCCATTTATGTGACAAACAAGCAGGATGATGAAATGGATATGATTGAAGATATTATTCATGAAATATCACATGCTGTTGAAAAAAACCATCAGGAGTTTATTTATGGACGTGGAGCATTACAAAGAGAGTTCATCGGAAAACGAACACGACTATCTCAACTGTTGTCGCAAAAATATGAAGTACCTTCTGACTTTAATTTTAATTTCGAGTATGACGGAGCCATTGATGAGTTTCTTTACAAAGTCGTCGGATATGATGTTCTCAATCAAGTTTGTACTAACATCTTTCCTTCTGGGTATGCTGCTACTTCGATAAGAGAATATTGGGCAAGAGGTTTTGAGGAATTGTTTATCGGTGATAAAGATCAATTAAGATCAATGTGCCCTGTTTTATATAAAATCCTCGGCGAATTGATAAAGGAATTAAGCGATAACGCTTGACAAGTTCTTCCAATCATGTTAGATTACATGTAAATGGAGGACAACATGACAAAACAACATATATCTTATTCGGAATTAAAAATATTCACCGAGTGCCCTTACAAGTGGCACCTTCAATACGAACAGGGTCTCAAAGGCTTCACAGGAAATGTATACACAGCGTTTGGAACAGCTATACACTCAGTATGTGAACAATCCGCTCTCGGACAACTCGCAGAAGAGGATTACCCAGATCATTTTGATTGGGTATTTCTAGAAGAGCTGAAAAAACTCGATGAGAAACCAGAGACCAAGATGATTGTAGATATGCGCAATCAAAGCCGTAAGATCTTCGACAAGGTGTTTCCTGCGCTCCAAACCCTCTTCCCTGACTACGAGGTCTACTCTTCGGAAGAAACGCTTTACGAGGCGATTACGGAGCTTAAATTCAATAGATTTCTTAAGGGCTTCATTGACCTCGTTGTAAAGACACCAGATGGCAAATACCATATTATTGACTGGAAGTCTTGCTCTTGGGGTTGGGACATGAAGAGAAAATCTGAACCAATGACCACATACCAGCTAACTCTGTATAAGAAATTTTTCTGTGAGAAACATGATATTGTTCCAGAAGATGTTGAGACATACTTCGGTCTCCTGAAGAGAACAGCGAAAGAGGATAACGTGGAAATCTTCCGTGTAACTTCTGGTCCTCGTAAAACGACTAATGCTACAAAAGTTCTTACAAACGCCTGTAACTTGATCAACAAGGGTATAAAAATTAAAAATAGAAACTCTTGTGCGAGATGTCCGTTTAATCATACAGAGCATTGTACGAGATAAAATAAATTATTTTCATTTTTTACTTGACAAGGTGTTATCTTTATGTTATATTAATATTAAAGATAAGTTTTTATCTTTTAATGCGCATTAAAAATAAGGATAAAAAATGGGAAACGAGAAAATTAAGGTTCTCACCTTGAGCGACCACCCGTTGTCGCCCTCGGGAGTCGGAACTCAAACAAGATATGTTATTGAATCACTGCTTAAAACAGGTAGGTTTCAAGTGATTAGCCTGGGCGGAGCAATAAAACACCTTGATTACACAGCCAAAATGGTGGATCCTTGGGGTGAAGATTGGAAAATAATCCCAGTTGATGGCTATGGAACTCAAGAAATGATTCGGTCTATATTGAGAAATGAAAAAATAGACATCCTGTGGATGATGACAGACCCAAGATTTTATGAGTGGCTTTGGGCAATAGAAAACGAAATTAGGCCACTATGTCCCATCGTGTATTATCATGTTTGGGATAACTTCCCAGCCCCACATTTTAATAAAAAGTTTTATGAATCAAATGATCACATTGTATCAATCTCCAAGCTTACACATGAAATTGTGAAAGAGGTCTCACCAAGCACTCCAAACACTTATATACCTCATGCTGTAGATGGAAGCTTTTTTGTTCCTATGGATAAAGTAAAAATACGAGAAGAATCCCTACCAGAAGAAGATAGGGACAAATTTATTGTATTTTGGAATAATAGAAATGCCCGAAGAAAACAATCGGGTACCTTGTTGTTTTGGTGGAAAGAGTGGCTCGACAGTAGAGATTTACACAGTAAAGCCCAGCTAATCATGCATACTGAGCCGAAAGATCCTCATGGGCAAGATTTAAACCATATTGTTGAACAACTAGGTATAACAGATAGACAGGTGTTGTTTTCGACTCAAAAGGTCCCTTTGGATCAAATGCCTGTGTTCTATAATCTTGCGGATGTGACAGTTAACATTTCGGATGCGGAAGGCTTCGGCTTGGCAACCCTTGAATCTCTTTCTTGTGGTACTCCAATCATAGCTACTATGACTGGTGGCCTACAGGAGCAGGTAGTTGGAGCTCAAGGTATGAATGGGATTGGATTATACCCTTCTTCAAAAGCAGTTATTGGCTCCCAACAGGTACCCTATATCTATGAAGATAGGATCTCCAAAAGAGCATTTTTTGGAGCCTTAAATCAAATGTATGATGGCGGAGAAGAATTTCGAAAAGAACTTGGAGACAATGGGCGAAAGCACGTTTTAGAGAATTACAACTTTGAAAACTTCAATACTTCTTGGGCCAATCTAATGCTAAAGATTCACGAAGAAGAGGGTTCTTGGGAAACAAGAAAAAGCTATTTAAATATTACGTTCAAGGAAGTGGCATGAGTCTAAAGGTCAAGTTTGAAGACCAGCTCTGGACAAACTTAAGTGAAGGCGAATATTTGTACGATAACACGATTGAAGATTGTGGACCACCATTTTCAGGATTAAAAAATCCAGAACAGTCTGCTCTCGCAATGTCTATTCACCCGGGTTGGTTGAAACTTATGGACGAGCTTGAAATTGGAGATATTGTTACAACTCATACCGGTGCTTTGGGAGTGGTTACAAAGGTTTATGAAGATCGCATTTCACTATTGGGCATGATAAAATATGAAGTATTGATTGGTAATGAAAAAGAAACCTTTTTCTCAATCAATTTAAAAAAAGTAGGGAATGAATGATGAGAAATAAAATAATCATGGTATCTGGTGGATTTGATCCTCCACACATTGGACATATAAGAATGTTCAAAGAAGCAGCCAAGTGGGGTGATGTTGTTGTTGCAATAAACTCCGATGAATGGCTAATGAGAAAGAAAGGTTATGTATTTATGCCTTGGGAAGAACGAGCGGAGATTATCCGAGAGTTTGTTTCCGTTCATGTGGTAACTGCATTTGATGACTCAGATGACACTGCGTGTTCCGCAATTGATAAATTTAGACCTCACGCTTTTGCGAATGGCGGAGATCGCAAAAAAGATAACACACCAGAAATGGATTTGTGTGATGAATTAGGAATTCAAATGCTTTGGGGTATTGGCGGAAAAGATAAGCCACAATCATCCTCATGGTTGGTTAATAAATTAAGGGAGAACCAATGAAAAAGAAAATTTTTGTACGAGCACCAGTGCTATCACAATCAGGATATGGCGAACAATCTAGATTTGCTCTCCGAGCATTAAGATCTCGAGAAGATTTGTTCGATATTTATATCCAACCAATAAATTGGGGCCAAACTGGGTGGATCTGGCAGGAAGACGAGATGAGACAATGGATGGACAGGCGAATTCTAGAAACTCAAATCCTTTTACAAAAGCAGCAGTTACAACCAGACATCTCTCTTCAGATAACAATACCGAATGAATTTGAAAAAATTTGCCCCATCAACATTGGCTACACAGCTGGTATTGAAACGACGATGGTAGCCCCACAATGGCTTGAAAAGGGAAATAGTATGGACAAGATATTGGTTGTATCGCAACACGCTAAAGACTCATATGTAAACACAGTTGCCACAGCTAAAAACCACCATACAGGTGAAGTTTTTCCTTACAAACTAGACACTCCAGTTGAGGTTGTGTGGGAGAATACCCCCACATCAAGTGAATTAGAAGAGATCCCAGGTTTTAAACCAAGACATGATTTTAACTTTCTTTGTGTATCTCAAATGGGACCTAGAAAAAATTTGGAGAATACTATTAGGTGGTTCGTAGAAGAATTTATCGATCAAGAAGTGGGCTTAGTTTTAAAAAGCAATATTAAATCAAATTCTATAATAGACAAGGGGCACATAGAAGCTTCGTTAAGCTCTCTTTTAGACTCTTATCCCAATAGGAAGTGTTCTATATCCCTTCTTCACGGAGACCTCTCTGAAGGGCAAATGAGAGCCCTTTATGAGCATGATAAGATCAAGGCGATGGTAAATATTTCTCACGGAGAAGGTTTCGGTCTACCTTTATTCGAAGCAGCAAGATCTGCTCTCCCAATCATCGCTGTTGGATGGTCTGGTCAAATGGATTTCCTAAGTTATAATAATAAAGATTATTTCTCAAAAGTTAAACACACCATAGAGCCAGTACAAGAATCGGTAGTGTGGGATGGAGTTATTGAAGCATCTTCAATGTGGGCTTATGCCGAACAGGGATCATATAAGATGGCTTTACGAATGATGTTCAAAGAGCATCAAAATTTTGTAAAACAAGCAAAAGATTTGAAAATTTTAGTTAATCAAAGTTTTAGCGATGAAGTTCTTTTTGAAGGGTTTGTAAAAGCTGTTTACGGAGAAAACAGTACTGTAGATATAGATGAGTGGCTCGAACAACTAGAGGGAGACTTAATTGAGCAGGATTAAATTTATATATATAGGGGATTTTTTTCTGTCTGATATCGTTGGAGGTGGAGAGTTGAACGACCATGAGTTGTGCGAAATTCTTTTAGCAAAAAAAATTAGATCTCATGAAATAACTGTTGATTTTCTTAGAGCCCACCGAGAATATAAATTAATTGTGTCCAATTTTATTAATCTATCGGAAAACGTTAAAGAATATCTAATGAAAAAAAAAGATTATATAATTTATGAACATGATCACAAGTACTTAAAAACCAGGAATCCAGCAGACTATACTGATTTCACGGCACCAAGTAGTGAGTTGATAAATATTGATTTCTACAAAGAGTCTTTGACTGTGTTCTGTCAATCATCTTTTCATGAAGATATTGTCAAAAAGAATACTGGTCTAAATAATATACGCAATGTTTCTGGTAATTTGTGGTCTATCGATTCTTTAAAGTTTATGAAGGGTCTTTGCTGTGAGATAAAAAAGGGAAAATATTCAATACTAGACTCGGTCATCCCTCACAAAAATACTTTTGAAACAACATTTTATTGTGATAAGAAAGGTTTTGAATACGACCTAATATCTTCACAAGATTATTTTACATTTCTAACCTTATTAAGCAAGAATGATAAGTTTATATTTTTACCAAAAACACCTGAAACCCTCTCTAGGGTGGTTGTGGAAGCTAGAATGTTAGGGGTAAAGACGATAACCAATAAAAATATTGGAGCCACTTACGAAGATTGGTTCTGCCTCAAGGGGGAAGAATTAATTGATTATATGTTCGAAAAAAGAACAAAGATACCAAGAATGATCACGGAGACATTTCAATGAATAATCATTTTAAAATAATAATACCATTTTACAATGCTGAAAAGTGGATAAAGCTATGTATTAGGTCTGTAAAAATGCAGTCTTATGAAAATTTCGAGTGTATTATAATAGATGATATTTCAACAGACAATAGCGTTGAAGTTATTAAAAAAGAAATACTCAATGACACCAGATTTAAGTTGATAATAAATAAAGAAAAAGCTTTCGCGTTAAAGAATATATATGACGGAATAAATTATAGTAATCCATCGACAGAAGATGTGATTATTACTTTGGACGGTGATGATTGGCTCGCCGGCAAGGATGTTCTGAAGAAAGTAAATGATATATACAATACAGAGAGTTGTTGGATCACATATGGTAGTTATATTGAGTATCCATCGAAAAAAAAAGGAAAGTTTTCAAAACAACTACCATCTCAAGTAATAGCTTCAAGATCTTATAGGGATTATGAATGGTGTACTTCTCACTTGAGAACATTCAAGCATCACTTGTGGTCAAACATAGACAAGTTTGATCTTTTAGATTCGGAAGGTAATTTTTATAAAATGACTTGGGACCTAGCTTTTATGTTTCCAATGTTGGAGATGGCCGGCTTGAAGAGCCACTACGTATCAGCACCTCTCTATATGTACAATATGGACAACCCATTGAATGATCACAAGGTGGATAACGTCTTGCAACTAAAGCTAGAGAGAGAAATAAGATCAAAGAAGAAGTATGAATTATTGCAAAAAGATA
>Ga0209337_1001102_pt1 | contig 20843 bp, 19 predicted proteins | sample LinPmetageLP53_FD_184044 | JGI IMG/M metagenome (GOLD analysis project Ga0209337, IMG submission 184044) | Marine viral communities from the Pacific Ocean - LP-53 (SPAdes) (version 2) | ecosystem: Environmental > Aquatic > Marine > Oceanic | place: Pacific Ocean | collected 2010-02-08 | reverse complement strand
GACTTAGATGAAATAATGGATGGGTTGTTAGATTGACTAATTGTAATTGCGATTTATGCGTAGGCGGCGAAGCGGCCTTTGGCTACCTTGAGAAGAAACTATGCCCTAAAGGTAAAGCGGCGGCGAAGCGTAAGTTCAAAGTTTACCCAAGCGCGTATGCGAACGGGTATGCTGTGCAGGTCTGTCGAGGCAAAATAGGCGCAGGTAAGAAAAAGGGGAAGAAAAAATGAAACTCAAAAAAGACAAATGCTGTTGTGGTGGAACAAAGAAAACACCCTGCGTTTGCATGGTTCAAGGGAATCAATGTTCTGCTAAATCTCCTAAATGTCCATGCTACGCTTTGATGGATAAACAAAAAACTACTTTGAAAAAGATGGTGCGCGTGGTATGACAGTTGAGAAAAACTTGAACCGATGGTTCAAGGAGAAGTGGGTGGATGTATCGCGCACAGGTAAGGATGGCAAGCATCCTCCGTGTGGGCGTAGCAAAGCCAAGAAGTCTTCTAAGGGGTATCCAAAGTGCCGCCCCTCCGTCAAAGTCACAAGTAAGACTCCAAAGACCAGCGGCTCTATGTCGTCGGGTCAAAAACGCGCGGCTACAAAAAGAAAGCGCAGTAAGAAACAAGGTGTGGGTGGTAAGCCTACGGTGGTTAAGATGAACTACGAATACATAATGCACGAACCAATAACAGCAGAAGAATTAGCAATGATGAATGATGAAGACATCGCGAAAAGCGTGTCATTTTGTGATTGCTGTTCACCGTTTGAAATAGCAACAACTATTCTCAAAGCAAAAAGGAAAAGCAAACCGTTTCATGGTTACAATCCAAACAAGCACAGTAAGAAAGGTGGCTTGAACGCGAAGGGTCGAGCCGCCGCTAAACGCAAAACAGGTGCAAATCTCAAACCTCCTGTCACCAAAAAACCAAGTTCACTCAAGCCCGGTAGTAAGTCGGCCAAGCGTAGAAAGTCTTTTTGCGCGCGGATGGGTGGAATGAAAGGTGCAACGAGTAAGGGTGGTAAGTTAACTCCTAAAGGCGCGTCTTTGAAGAGGTGGAATTGTTAATGGGAAAGTCTGTTGTGTATGACACTTGTTGCTACACAGCAGATAAGTTATATCCTTTTGGATTTTGTAAAAAGTGTTGGGTTAAAAATGGTAGTCCGCAAATAATGGCTTGGAATAAGAGAAAGGTGAACCGCGTTGAAAATTGATTTGTCCGACGAAACAGCATTCATAGATGCTATTTTGAAAAATACAATTCAAGGAGCGTCTTTTGGTGATGCACCTAAACCTATCCAACAAGGACAGGGAACAGCGAACGCAAACCCAACACCACCTAAACCAAACGAGATTGAAGAAGAAGAAGAGAAGAAAGAGATGGCTCAACAAGTTGCTCAACAACTCAAGCGTTCCCGACCTAACGGTGACTGGTTTAACAGCATGTTTGGTCGCAACGCAGGTGACTTAGTGAAAGACTTACGATTAGCGCGTCGTGTTAACAAAAGTATGCGTGATGCTATCGACGAAGCCATCGACGCTATACGCATCGCAAAGAAACAAGAAGTTGAAGCAACTTTACAATCAATAGAGTGGATTGGTAAGCATGATGCAACAGTTCGCAATTTAGGCATTAGCGACCGCGACCTCCAAGCATTGCGCAAACATGGTATATCTCGCGAGTATGCATTAAGAAGAGCGTGTGTTCAATGGGAAAAAGCCAACGATACCATCAGCAAATTGCTTCTCATCGAAGGTGAGTTTGACGACAATCAGCGACAACTATGGGTTGATGCTCAACAAGTCAAAAAGAATGCGAAGAAAGAGTGGAGGAACTCACTTCATTCTATTGACAACATCAAAAAGACCGATGCAATTTTCCTCGCGAAAGCCGCGAGTATCCTTGAAGAGCGCGGCCCTCTTTCAAGTAAAGAAGTCTTCAACAGTATGCAAGCAACAACTCATTTAACAACTCAAAAATTATCCTCTTTGTTCAAGATGCATGGTGTCGAATATGACATAGAGAAAATTGGTGCTGGGTGGGGTCTTGTCCGCGACAACAGTGTGATTTTCAAAGATGTGTGGGCTTACGCCGCTGGGTTCCTCGACGCTGACGGATACATCACTATAACCAAGCGTCTTGAACCAAGAGCGGGATTTATTGCGACAGGTGAAAGAGGTAAGTTACACTGCGAACAGTTGCACAAAGCACTTGGCTGTGGCGTTCTCCAAACTGATTTGAAGATTCATAAAAACAGCAGACGAACACAACACCGACTACAATTTTACAGTGAAAATGATTTGCGTAAATTGATGAAAGGTATTACTCGACATCTCCGCATGAAGAAAGGACAGGCTGGTGCAGTCGTTGAACTACTCGATATGCGCGGTCGTAAAACTGACATCATCAAATCACGCCGCGATGAACTTTACCGCATTGTTAAATGGCTCAATTGGAAAGATGTTCCCGACAAGCGAGAAGAACTCTTGAAGGAGTGGAACATTGATGAGGTGGGAGTTCGTGCCATGTTTAGTCGGGACGGTGAAACCCTTCGTCTTCTTGACGATGCGAACCGACTTGTGGAGATGATGTAATGGCAGAAGAAAAAGGCTTAGTAGGGCGTTTCTTATCAAGATTAACGAAGCCATTCAGTAGGCGAACAACACCCGAACCAATGATGCCGTTGTGGAAGACGGGTATTCAAGAACCCGTTCTCGTTCAAGGTGTATCAATACCGGCACTTTACGCAACAGTTCAAGAATCAATCATCCTCCGAACAACCATCAACACATTATGCCAAGAGATTTTTCGTCGCGGGTATTATTGGGAAAAGAAGTTTCACAAGAAATGCACTAACTGTAATGAAGAATATCAACACGATACTGTTGAAGAATGTCGAATATGCGGGAATGATGACTTCGATAGCCCCGACGCTGACCAAATCATTTACCCGCGTTGGCTAATGAAAGAGCGCAACAGCATGGACCAATCATTCATTGAAGTGATGAAAGAGATTGAATGGGATTTAGATATTGTTGATGATGCTTTCTTATTACTCATCAAAGAATATTTCCTCGACCCAAAGACGGGTGAAATTGAGTTTTTCCGCGTCAAAGAATTGGTTCGCGGTGACCCAACCTTCATGCGTATTGTTGCGGATAAAGCAGGTAAGCGCGGAGGGCGATACCTCCTGTGTCCAATACATCGAGATAAAACATATCCTCACAACGGCGACCATAGCGAATGTGATGTGGATGGGTGTGGGTTACCTCTCCAAGATGTTCACTACATTAACACAGCAGGTAGTGGTAAGACGCAGTATTACATTGAAGGAGAAGTATTGCACACATCAAAGTTCAACCCATCGAAGTTGTATGGTCGCTCACCTGTCGCCAGTATGTGGCGACAAGCACAATCACTCACGGCAATGGACAATTACATTTACCTCGCATATCAAAAGAGAAGAATACCACGCGGTGTTCTCGCAATCACTACTGATAACATTCAATCAACAGCGGCTTTTTGGAAAGGAGCAGAAGAAAAAATGGAGCGCGACCCTCACTACATTCCGAAAGTTGGTGTTGAATCAGCATCGGGGCGCGGTAAGGTCGAGTTTGTTCGTTTCATGGATAGCCTTGATGAGATGCAATATGCACAAGTTCGCGATGAAATCCGAATGCGTATAGCGGCTTTCTATGGCGTATCCAATGTGTTCATGATGGATAGCGGTAAGTCCGGTGGATTGAACAACGAAGGAATGCAAATCCTTGTCACGAATCGCGCGGTTGAGTCGGGACAGAAGTTGTATTCACGCGAGTTGTTTCCGAGAATGCTTGACCAAATGGGTGTTGAAGACTGGACTTTGACTCTTTATCCGAATGAAGAAGAGGATGAAATCACAAGACTACGACGCGATGAACAAGAAGTCAACATCGCACAGCGTATGCAACAACTTGGTTTCCAGCCCGAATTGACAGAAGACGGTGGTAGTGATATACGATTCACTTACACAAAACCCGAACCTCAACCTCAAGACCCTAATGCCGCAGGTGGCGGAATGCCACCGGGCGGAATGCCACCGGGTGGAATGCCACCGGGTGGTGGTATGCCTCCACCTATGCCGCCGGGGGGCGGCGGGATACCTCCACAGGGTGGGGGCGCGATGATGCCGCCGGGGGCAGGGGCTTCTCCACCGGCTGGGGGAGCGTCCCTACCACCGGGAGGCGGTCAAATTATGATGATGGAGAAAGGCGGCGCAGTTGGTCTTGGTGAAGGCACTGGACAACGCGACAATGGGCCAGCACCTATCAGTTCGGAAACTCACCAATCGGGTGCGCCATCATCAAAGAAAAATCAACGCGGAAAAGACAAGACTCCTTTAGAGCAAGCACTCGATAGTATTCAAGCCGCGCAAGACCCTACGAGTAAGAACAAAGAAAGCGGGTTTTAGCGATACATTCAAGAGCGGCGCGGGCATGGCTTACGGCATGAGCAACCTTCTCAATAAGATGGACCCGATGGTGCGCAAACTTGAATCAGCAATGTCCGAGTTCAAAATTGCACTCGCAAACAACGACCTTGTATCAGCCGAGCAGTTCTTACGCAGTATCAACGCAACCGCAGATTACCTCGCTGATGATGTCACCGCGATTTACAAATCACAGACAGGTCAAAACGACCGCATCCTCGGTGTCAATGACCGATTCGCAGGTGGCGCACCTGTCATGCAATTCAATAGCACTCAAGGTGTTATCGCGAAAAGCGACCGGCCTATGGGTTACATTGGCCCGGATAGAATCGGTGGACATTTCAAGAAACAAGGACAGGTGTGAGCGTGTCCGACGACACAGATGCCGTGGTGTTGATGAAAGCCCTCATCACCAAAATGGAGTCTATGGATGCTGAACTTAGTAACATGCGTAAAAGTATGAATACACCGGAACTGTTTCTCAAGCGTGCTGGATTTGTTCGCGCTAAAACACCCGTCAACGAAGATGTGTGGGGCGACCCACTACGCGGTGACCGAGATGATGTTATCAACAAAGCCGCCAATGCAATTGATGAAGCGGGAATGAGTATGCCTTCTTCAAATGAAGAATGGCATGATATGGATTGGAGCGATATTCACGCAATGGCTGACACAGCCGCGCAAGTCGAAGGAAGGAGGATTGATTCATGAAGCCAATGAAAGTTGAAGCAGGTAAGTTTGCACCCGATGTTGATGAACTGATTGCGAAAGCAGAAGAATTGATTGAGAAAGTTGACAAAGAAACCAAAGACTTCGGAACAGAAAGTGCCGACCTCTTCGCAAATGTCACAGGCAGTGAGCCAGTCCGCACAGGGTATTATGACACTAACCAACGACGAATTACCGTCGAGGATGTAAAGCGCACAGACCCTAAGAAAGAAGAGATTAAGTTGGACTCTATGCAACATTCATCACACGATAATGCTTTAGAAGCACATGAGAATAAAGCGGGTGACAAATCCGACAAAAATCCTCAAGGAGCATACAACCTCACCGATTATTCTTGAGGTGGTGAAGTGTGCGCGAAGATGCATTGCAATATCACCAACGCGTAGTTAGTGAGTTTACTCATGCTTTAATCAACAAACACGATGCACGCGATGAAGCAGTCAATGTTCTGCTAAGTGCAAACAACTTGGAGAATCAAGGATATACGCAAATCCTCTTTAAGAAAAACGCTCAAAAATATATTGATGAATTACAACCCGAACTTCAAGTTAGGAATCCTTCAAGTCGAGGTATGGAGCGCATTTTCTCCGGTGGTTCGACAATCCATGAACCCGCACCGTCGCGCCATCATAAGGCAAGACCTTTGTTTCATAGCGATGATTGGACTAAAGCAATGATGACTGGCGATGAAAAATCAATTGATGCAATGGTGAGATTGGCTATTGGTCGCCGTTTTGAAGATACTATACCAAACATCGCTGAACGCGGAGATGACATTGTTGGTCAACACTCCAAGTTCAAAACACTCAACCTTCACCCTCCGCGCAAAGGTGAAGTCGCTTATGGTGAAAAACCACTGTGGCAACAACTCAACAGATACCTTTACGGTAACAAAGGTAAGAATGCTGAAAAACTCAACAAGGCGATGATAAAAACAGCAGAAGGTTTGCACCCTGTCCTTAAACAACAACACATGTTTGGTAATTGGAGAGGTAACAATGTCACTATGATGACAATTTATGACCGCGGTAAAAAAGACTTCATCGAGGCTTTTGGTGAACGCTACGGTAAAGGTAACCCCTTACTTGCTCATTCTATGTTGGATGAACATTTTATGCGCGTCAAAAATTGGGAAAACGAAGGCGTTCCTCGCGAAGAGATATTCGATTTATTATTCGATGACGACGGTATGCCAATCACCGAAGGAGATGGTGACAACTCTCCAATCCAACAACTGCGCGAATTGGCAGACGGATACAACAACACAAGAAGAAAACCAGTCAAAGAGCAAAGAAACTTTGGTCGCGTTGGTGATGATGTTCACCGTCTTGGTATCTCTATGCTTCCCTATGATGACATTTACAAAATCAAAAAGTGGATGCTGGAAACAGGTGGTGGTGTTCAAGAGGACGGTTCAATAGATGATTCGGTCATCAATAACATTCTCGGACCCGGTGCGCGAGGTTACATGGCTAACCACGCTTATCTCATGGATAACATGTTGAATACTCTTTACGCGGGTGGCTCAAACAGAAACGGTATGAACCATGTTTTACCAAATCGCTTCACAGAAAAAGCCGCACGCGAAGCAAAGAAAAACATTGACGAGAAGCACCAAGATGTGAGAGAAAAGTTGGAAGAAAACAAATGGGGCGCGCTTGATGATGATACCCTGCAACGCTCTTTAGAAGGCGTTAACTTTAATGAAATGGTTAAACGATACACGGATAAACACGGTGATTGTGATGTCATACCCGACGATGACAACCCTCAATATCCACACATAGACGAGAATCAACATGGCACTTTCATTTACATGACATCGGATTTACCCAACATGAAAGACTTAGTGAACCATCAATTGTTTGAAAAAGACGAACTCAAAGACATCATTGAACAAAGTTTAATTCAATACGGAACAAAGGAATACAGTGACTTGATGCGACAAACATTGCAAGGATACACTCACACTCATAGCACAGACGACGAAGAGTTTGATATGACGAAAGAACCAACCGTTCACAGCGACAGAAGCCCACTTGGTATTGTGATGCGGGGGGTTGGTAACAGGAGAGGGAACGCGGATGGAGAAAGTGCTGACTTCGGTGTGCATTATCAAGAGTCTATGCCTAATATGCTTTACACGCCCTTACAAGAAAGAAGGTTCATGCTTCCGACGCGAGCCGAGAGAGAAGGTGGTGGGTCGCGCCCAGCAGTTGAGCAAAAGAATGTATTCGACCCAGCAAAAGAAAACGAAGAAGGTCAACTAAGAGTTGATTTACAAAGAGCATTGCGCGGCAACGAAGACGAAGAAAAATACTTGGCTGACTTTGATAACGGGAAAGTAGTTGAACTCCCTATGCCGCGTAAAGAAACAACCGCTCAAGATGTAACAGAAGGTATAGTTAATCCTTACGCGGCAGAAAATAACCCCGACTCTTTAGGAAGCCCTCAAGAGCAATTAGAAGACTACACAGAAGGTATGCCTTCACCCATGACTCCCGCGACAAGAGGCTTGAACTCATGGATGATGGCACACGGTAACTATCTCGGTGTTAACATGAAAGACCATGTTGGGTTCACTGCTCTCGATGGATTACCTGTTCAAAGCACAGAAACCGCACTTCATACCCCAATGCTGACTACGCGCAAATCGAGAATCAACGCACAAAGTAAAGGTAAGAGAAGAATGTTTGATAGGATGCAGATAAAGGGTGGTAAAGGCGATTTCGGCATCACCAAAGACAACCACTCTCAAGAAGACAAGATGATGATAGACGCGGGGTTACTCGGTCTGCACAATCCGTTGACTCAACACGATGATGCCGCTTTGGAGTTCTTTAACAAACTCATGGATGGTGAAATTGATAACCCATTACAGGCTATCAAAGACGGTTCGCATCACAAGGACATCATAGGCTATGGTGGCAGAACGGGTCGAGATATGATGAGGGAGATTACCGAAGGTGTTGAAGAACCAACTCAATTCGCGATATATCACAAAGAAGATTTAGACAATTACAACATGCTCAACTTCAATGACACATACAAATTACCCGACGCGCAAGTGCAAAACATTCGTTCGCGAGGCAGACTGCTACAAGAACTGAAAGGTCTTGACCAAGAATACATTCAAGCAAAACAAGCAGGTGATAATACCGCTATGGGTAATCGTCATGAGGAACTTGAAAAAATGCTCAAAAACTACAAAGATGACAAAGGTAAAGTTGTTGCTTATCGTCAACATGGTGACGAAGAAAACCCTGCGTTGTCGGCTCTTGTCATAGCACCAACCCCTTCTTATCTCGCTTCGCAACATCAAACGATGTTAGGGAGTGCATTACAAATCGCTCGAAAAAACAACGACGAAGGCAGTCAAGAGATGATTGAGAAAAGAATGATGGAGATTCGCCGCGCCGCTCCACCTCTCGACGGTGGTGAAGTGAAGTTGAAGCATTCCGGTCAACGAATATCCAACCACCTTGATACTTTGCGCGGTGTTGAAAAAATATACAAAGCACTGCAACCCGCGATAGAAAAATTATACCCCGATGTTTATACCAAAGAGAACAACGAAGCACACGCGGCTACTGCTTACACAATAAAACTCGCGGAACAAATACTGTATATGGAACCGGATGAAAAGAGAAGATTGTTTAGCGGTAAAAACAACCTTCATTTGGGTGGTAAGAAAGCATCATTTGACTTATCAGCCGACGAAGTTGAAGCATTAGCCGACATCAAAGTCAAGCGCGATACACACCAAGACTCTTCTTATCAAGCCAGTAAAATGAAAGACAGTATATTCGGCGGTGTTCAACCAAGTGGACATAAGGTGATGTCACACCTCGCCAAAGACTCAAACGATATTGACGAAGAAGAAATAAAAATGTTTGACTCGATAATAAGTAGCGTGAAGAAAGCCGCGGGACAACAACAGATAAGTTTCAATGAAGCATTCAAAGCGAGATATCACCCAGTATCGAAAGACGGTCGCGCTATACGAGGTGAAGAAAAAAGTGAAGTATATGACATCATCAACATTCCTAAGAGGGGTGGGAATAATTTTGTTTTCAATGATGGTGGCTTATTTCATGGTCAAGACATGACAAGAAGTGGTGGAGAAAGCATTCTTGATAAAAAAGGCAATCCTATCAACATGAACAAAGAGCGCGAACTCATACTAAAGTTGCTTCATAACACGGTGAAGCAAACAAGAGAAGGGAGCGATGTTGGATTAGATACAAAGAAACTGCAAAGTTTCAAAGGTAATTTAGCGAAAAAAGCAAAACGCTTAATGGATTTCAACAAACCATCAAGTCTGCAAAACATTGCTTCTTTGCTTGATGGGGTTACATCAACACAGATATTTGACAAGTCATCATCAACAGAAGAGTCAACTGCGATAGGCGGAACTCATTTCAACAACGCTCCTGTTGTGCCGATTCACACAAGCGCGGAAAAGAAGTTTAACTACGGCTTCGGAACACCTACACCATTTGTTGTAAGACCGGGCGCGATGGCTGATGGTGAAATGTATTTTGAAGACAAAGACAATCATGTGTATAATTCTCCCCCACCGCAACAGATGGTATTTTTACACAACATGATGAGGCGCGTCAACCCTGCACTCAAACCCCTCGACCCATCAACCGCTACAACTCACATGGCTGGGTATCAACACTCCGATAACGAACCAAACCCAAATACGCGTGTAGGTCAAGCCATCAATCAAACAATGGCTATGCAACCGGACATGCCATTGACACCGGGAGTAATCCAATCCACAGACCCTTCACTCTTTGCTCACTCTTCACATCTTCTTGATGTCGCGCTTGATGACACACTCATCATCAAAGACGATGGAAAACCACAACCAGTCAAGTTCATGCATCGCATCTTTGATTTAGAAGACTTGAAGCATTTGCGCGGATTTGTTGGTGATTGGGTCATCAGCCTCTATCCTCAAGGTGAACATATCATCGCGACAAAGAAAGGTAAAAAGATGACTGCTTACGGTGCTGATGGTGAAATCAAGTTGGATAATGTATTCAACGAAGAAGTCAACAAGGTGTATGAGAAGGACTTTGTAGTTCACGCTATACTTCATGACGGAATAATGACTGTGATTGATTTGTTGAAAACAGCAGACGAAGACACACACAATATGCCAACGAAAGACCGTATTCGTCATCTTCGCGCTCAATACGAATCAAGTGAACACATTAAAATGCCCGAACCAATTAACACTAAGCGTAGTGATGATGAAGGGTTATCCGTTGCGGTTGATGGATTACAAAACGAAAATAATATGGATATTCTTTTGCGCGATGCCAACGCTACATACATGAAAGGTGAACCTCGTCACCCTAAATGGGTGCTGTTGAGTAAAGAAAAAATGGTTGATGTCATCATACTTTCACGCGCTGGTAAAAACTACACTATCGGTGTTGGACCACTGATGAACCCCGAACACTACGGTAAGCGCGCACAACAAGTTGGTAAAGAACACTACATGAATGTAGGTAGCGCAAAAGGGCCGCGTGGATTCAATGTTGGTGACTTTGCTACTGCTCGTTGCACAGGTGTAAGTGCGTCTAAAGGTGAACATCCAGTGTATCGCATTCGTTCAGCCAAGTTAACTGACGCTGAACCGCTCGCCGCGAACAGTGTTGAGACACTTGCGATATTAGCAGGTGACCATCACATTCCTCAACAAGTCAATATGAAGAAAGGAAAAATCACAATCATGTTCCCCGCGTTTGATGATGAGGTCATTTGCAAAACGCATAAAGAAGAAGAGTTTTGGTATGTTGAACCTCAATCTTCTATATGGGGTAATGAGTATCTCGTCAAGTTAGCCAACGACCAAGAAGCGTATTGGGAGGCTAAGGCTATTTGGTTACTAAAGAGAGAAGAGTCCGATGAACCCGAATATGATGAAGTAAACCCCGAACCACCAGCAGGTCATATTAAGAAACCAAAGAAGATTCTTGAAGAAGAAGAAGAGGTCATGAAGCGTGGACTTGAATTGATGGAGCGCGGTTTGGAACATCTCTCTAAAGAAAAAATTACCAGCACAGGTGTTCAAGGACTTGGTATAGGGTATGCCAGTCTTGACCACTCACCACGCGGCCCTACCGAAAACATCCGCGATGATACCATGCCCGACTTCGACCCTCAAGCGCGAAGGAATGACGAACTAAAACCAGCAACCGAGAAGAAAACCAAGACACTGCGGACGAGTCAAGGAGAAACTGCTCGTCTTGAAGACGATGGTGTCATCGCGGTCGAGAAGAGTTCCTTTGATATAGCATGAGTTAGAGTTGGGTTGCAATGGCGATTCTCGCGGCTCCAAGTGTTTCATCCAATCCCCTTGTTCTCAAGGGCTTGGGCGATGACCTTATTGTTGCTGGATATGCGTCCGTTGAAATGGTTGACAAGCAGGGTGACTTAATCACACGCTCGGCTCTCAAAGATGCTTTTGGTGGCTTCATGAAAGCAGAAGGTTTCCGCAATGTTCAACTCGCACACTCTAACATACAAGTAGGAACAGTTATTCCTTCTTACACTGATTCAAGTGGTCGTCTTTGGAAGTCCGAAGTTGACGACACAGGAATGTTCGTAGTCATTCAACTACGCGGGGACATCGAAAAAGCCCGCGAAGTTGCATCCGAAATCCGTAAGGGCAACCTGCGGTCTTTCTCAATCGGCGGTCAAGCCTTTGAGAGAGTCAACAAGAGCGACCAAACACGCGGAGATTACCGCGAGATTCGTCGCATGGAACTCCATGAAGTAACGATTTGCGAAAAGGGTATCAATCCCGAAGCGCAGTTTCGTATCCTCAAGGAAGACACAGGAAATGATACAATGACCGACCCAATGAATGAACTGCAAAGCGTTCTCGAACGACTGTCTAAGAAACTTGACGATAAAGACAAGGAAGAAGACAAGAAACTCGATGATAAGAAAGACAAAGAATCCAAAGAGAAAGGCATCGAAGACATGCTCGACGCGAAACCTAAAAAGAAGGAAAGCAAAAATCCTTTCGGTGACGACGATGAAGATGAAGATGAAGATGACGAACCTTTGGAAGAAATGGCATACGGAGAAGATGATATGACGAACAAAGCAGATGATATGATTACGACCGACTACTTGACTTGGTTAGAGTCAACCGTGAAGAGCGCAGGGTTCGACCCGAACGCCGCTCGCGACCACTTTAACAAAGGCTACGGACCGGGTGAATCCGGCTACGACCACCGCGGACAAGGTTCTCTTGAAGGTGCTGGCGAAGACGATTCCGGTAAGCGACCTAAGATGGACATGGGAGCCGCACCAAGCGGAAACAAAAATGTCATCAAGGGTGATTACCTCAACGCTTCTAATGTTTCATCAAGTGAAGTTGAAGCCGCTTATGAAGTATTCAAAGCCGCGGCACAAGAACAAAAGTTCAAGTCCGAACTTAACAATCAATTCACAAACAGGTTCTTGAAAGAAGAGAAGCGCGATGCAGATTCAGTTGCAAAGGCTAACTTTGATTCTCGCGGACCAATGGTTGAACTACAAAAAGCAGTCATCGCCCTTAACCAGCGAATCGACAATGTTGCTACAACCTCAACCACTATTGCAAAGTCCGCTGGACAAGCAACAGTTACCATTCCCGAAACCGCCGAATTAGCAGATATGTCGTGGGACGATGTTCACCGACTTGCTGGTAAAGCGTTGACAGGAGGCGATTATTGATGGCAAGAAACTATGTAAGAACAGTGCAAGACATGGAGCGATACTACTACGGTGGCGCATCCTCAACCGGATACACCTACGGAGCGGGTGACATTCTCAAGGCAGACGCGCCTTTGATGTCCTCCACCGCGGGAACTTATCAAGCAATTTATGGACGAAAAGTATGGTCACAGTTGAACCAAGAGTTCAACGCCTTCTCTATCCTACCTAAGAAGCCGTGGGAAAGAAGCGGATGGCGTATCCTCACTGGTCGCGCTGACTTCAACAAGGGTGGCGGAATTGCAGAAAACGGAACTCTACCGGACACAAGCCGACCCGACTTCCTCCATGTTGCCGCAAAGCCAAAGACTGTCGCGCACACTTTCGACCTATCGGAAGTTAGCATGTTCTTGTCCGACAAGGACGACGGACTGGGCGATGTTCGCCAAGTTCTAAAGGAAGAGATGGGTAAGCACCACGCTGAACATATCAACCGAATGATGCTTGAAGATGTTGACACACCTGCTGGCAACGACTTTGAATCTCTTGACCGTCTTACATCCGACCCGGATAAGATGACCACAGGAACAAACCACATCAGTGCAACCACCGACCACGATATTTACTCTATCACCCGCGACGGAACAGCAGACTTCCACAGCGCGGAAGTCGATGTTTCCGCTGATTCAACCACCAACCGCAACCTATCCCTCAATCAACTTGATGGATTGTTCCAACAACTTTGGACTCGCGGTGGTAACCCGAAGGTTATGCTCACTGGATACGACACTTTGATGCGCGTTCAGCAACTCCTACAATCCCAACAGCGATTCATGGACAGCAAGCGCGTGACTCCAACCTACAACGGTGTAAAGGGTGTTCCCGGTCTTGAGGCTGGTTTCATCGTCGCAACCTACAACGGTGTGCCAATGATTCCAACAAAGGATATGCCACAAGATGGAGCAGGTTCTCTATCTCGTATGTATTATCTCGACACGGATTACTTGTGGTTCCAAACTGCAATCCCGACACAATACTATGAATCCGGTATCGAAACCGGCGACCCATTCGCGATTAACCGTCTTGGACAAGAAGGACTCTATCGAACAATGGGCGAGATGTGGTGTTCTTTCTTTGGTGCAAGCGGCTCTATCCGCGACTTACAATGAGGTGATTGAAAATGGTAGCAACAACAACAACAACAGAAAAAGGATTAAGCATTAAAGTAGCCGACAGCGATTTTACGCTGGTGGATATTCTTGCAGATATTGACTTGAGAACAGGGACACCTGTTGACGAAACATCTTGGTTAGGTGCATCCTATCCGGGCGACGCTTCGTTGACTTCATCCTTTGGGCCTCAACAAACAGACCGAGCAAACAACGGTGGACTACGGATGGTTTCTTTCACGGTGAATGTCGTTCAAGCGGCAACCGTTGAACCTCTATTGTTCTCGGCTGGTGCTTCAAAGATTCTCGGAATTGTCGGTTACGCTTCGGCAACAGCCGCGAAAGATGTGACAATCACAATGACCAACACAGGTTTGACAGGTGCAGACGCAACAGTCGCGCCTCTCGCAACAGGTGGAGCATTGCCTTGTCTTATCTTGGATTCCGAAGTAGCAAACCAAGTAGTGCAGGTTACTGTGCTACTACTCGGTGCTTGAGGTGATTCTTTCTGCCTACAATAACCTACAAAGGTCCGCGCAAAACAGGCGCAAACATGGGCCGCTTGGGTTGGTGGGTTTGGGGCGAATCGCGGAGTGTCACAGCCTCTTGGCTTGATGATAACCGCGCGGCAGTTGATGGGCCGGAGTTTTTGATTGAAGGACATTCTTTCACGACTACGACATTGAGTGACGACTCAACCCCCGATATGACTTGGACAAAGGGCGATATTATGTCTTGGATGGACGATAAGAGTATTCAATACTCTTCTCTAAACACCAAAGTAAAATTGCTCGGTAAGATTGAAGCACACCTCAATCCTTCCGAAGAGTCTATAACCGAGGCGGAAGAAGCAGAAACAACAGGAGATGAACAATAATGGCATTTACTTTTACAACCGACAGCAGACCTCACAGCATTGGCGACTTAGTGTTTCTTAACGGAACATTTAACGCGGCAGGTGTTGATGTGGGCGCAATTGACTTATCAGCACACATTAGTGAGATTCTAAGCGCGACAGTCAATGGTGACACAGAAGACAATACAGGTGGCGGCGTAGACGGAGCATTCGCTCTTCTCACATCCGCTACAACCTTGACTATTGATTGCGTAAGCGCGAACACTGGTAAGTGGTCTGTAATAGGTAGCCGTTGAGGTGATTCACCTTGCCTTCTGTCACTGTGCATGAGTTCACGCCTAATCAAGCGTGTGAAACAGTCAATACTGTCGCAGGTGGCATCGCTAAGGTGTTAAACGACACTCCCGACATGATAGCAATAACTGCTTACGCGTGTCAAGGAAATATCTATGTGGTAGCCGTCCGACCATGACGGTGATACTATGGACTTACGCGAACTACAACGACTCGAAAAACAAGGCTGGAAAAAGGCCGAAGAGTCGATGACCAAGACCGATGAACGCGACAAATTGAAAGGTGTTGTTAAGCGTCAAAACATGAAGACGCGCAACATCCGAGATATTGTCAACATTGGTGCTGGCACTCGCTGTAAGTTCTGTGGCATGTTACACTTCTGTTATCTTGAACGATGCGGAGCGTGTAAGAAGCCAATGGACTACAATCTCGCTAAAACCGAAGAGGTGATTTGATGAACCCTATGGAACAAGCATGGACATTACTCAAAGAGTTGACTGCGGAACAAGAGCAAAGGTTGGAAGAGTTGACTCAATCCGGTGATGGATATATGGCAGACCAGTTGCGTCAAGCATACGAAGCAGGGAACGCGGCTGAAGAACAAGCGCGTGACAGCAAACCTATGATGACACCTAAGATTCAAGAACAGTATGTTGACCCACTCGCGGCTATTCAAGAACGAAAAGATTCAGCGTCGGCTGTGCGAAGGGCAAAGAAAGAAGGACGCGCAAACTCTTCAAATTACAAAGCGATGCTTGAAGCACATGAGGCTAAATACGGTAAGATGAAGAGGCGATGATGTATGCCAACAGTCTTTCAAACAGGTGAGCGCGAAGGACGACCTTTGTTCCCCGATAGGCTTTACTACACATCCGCACAGAAAGTAGCAGACATTCTGCAAATCCCTTTACCCGACCCTGTTTTTTTAGCCAGCGATGACGGTTCGACTCATGTTGACATATCTCCCGCAGATTTTCGATTGGTTGGATTTGAAGTAGGCGACAAAATTGATATTACCAGCGATGCTGAAATGGGCGAAGAGCGAACGGTTACAGCCGTTGCTCGCGCTTCCGGCAATGTTCGACTATCGTTTAGTGGTAGTTTAACAGGAACATACACAACCGCGCAAAACGCAGAAGTGCAGAACCTACAATCATTCACAAACGGCAAGCGTAAAGGAGTTACACGCAAACAAGTTGAAACTCTTATTCTCCGAACACAAGACAAAATTGACAACCTTACAAACAACGCGTGGCGACCTATGTTGCAAACTGCGGAATACATCAACTTCGATACATACAAGCCTTACCGACGACGATACTACACAGATTATGTTGGTTCTGTTCCGTTAATGTTCCGAAACGCGCAACACATTCTTCGACTTGAAATATGGCAAGGTGCTGATTACCGTGAAATAGCCGCGGCTGAAATCCGATTGAAGATTGACGACTTTACTCAAATTACGGCTGACAGTGACAAAGTGTTCCTATGTCCCGGTGGAGGCGGTGTCGCCACACTCACAGCAGGTGACGGCTCATCGAAGTTCCGCGCACAATTTGACAATGTAAGCACAGCACAACAACTCGCAGACCTCATCAACATGGATGCGCGCAAAGCCAAGAGTGCAACAGCATTCAGCCCATCCTTTGTTTTTGAAGATGTCACCGAGGCTGATGGAACAATAACAGCCAATGTCCATCATGAGTTTATGGCTTCCGCAAACAGTGACTACGGCGGTGGTCAAATTAAAATTACTTCTATGCGCCGTGGTGATGCAGGGGAGAACGCTACCTATGCTTGCACATCATCCGGTGTCACATTCACAGGGGCAACTGACACAAGCAAAACAGTGTCTTCGTCTACAACCACTACTATTGTTCTTAACGATGTCACAGGGCTTGCACCATACGGTATCATTAACATTGGTGCAACATATGGGTATTACACCAGTATCACAGGAACTACACTTAACGGTGTCACTGACCTTGAAGGTGACATCAGCGCGGCGGCGACCAATGGCGCAACACTGCTTCAAAAGAAGTTCAAGATTGATTATGTCGGAACGACCACAGGGGACGAGGCTCGTCTTCGCGATTGGTGGGCTGACTACGATATGGGTATCATTTACTTCAACAACTCATATCCTTACTTCTCATGGAACGCGGTCAAAACATCCTATGTATATGGTGAGCGGTATGTCGAAAAAGCAATCGAAGACATTTGCACAAAGTTGGTCGCGATGGACTTGATTCTGTCCGATGACAGAAGCGTGCTACTACCCGAAGGAACACAGAATGTAGACTTGGGTAGCAAGTATCAACTATTCAAAGCGCAGGTGGCTGAAACACTACCGCGCTATACAGAAGTAATGACGGTGTTGTGATAGTATGAACCCAATGAATGAAGCATGGATATTATTGAAGCGATTTGTTGACACACCGTATAACCGAGTGGGTGCTGAATTGCAAGACGATGGTAGTTATGACGAACCCGGAACAAAAGCAAGAAAAGCGCAACAGCGCGCCGAACTTGAAGCCAAGATTGGTCCCCCTCCCGGCCCCGCCCCACCGCCCGGCTACCGCCCAACCTCATCTCATGAGCGACAGCAACAGCGAGAGAAAGCGGAGCGCGAAGCATTGCACGCGAAGATGAACACGCTGTTCCCACCCATGCCTCAACAACAACAACAACCCAGCGAACATCAACGACTTCAACAACAAATGAACACGCTGTCCCCACCCATGCCTCAACAACAACAACAACAACAAAGGTGATACTATGAAAGAAGTAATCAAGAAAGCCGTCGCGAAGGCTATGATGGAGCCTGTCAAGCAAGCGCGTGAGAACAGCGTGTTTAGCGACAGTGGGCGTGTTTTCCTTGATGCGTGCGCTCTTGACTATGGCGCGGCAGTTAGCGACGGAAAGTTGATTGACGCGAGTGGAAAAGTGATGGATGAGTCAAGCCCCGAATACAAAGCAATAGTCAACATGGCGAAGAAACAGGCTCGCGCACAATCAAACATAGGGAGTGACTTGATTGGCCCTTGAGTCTGTTGAACTTATCAAAGGTATTCTCACCGATGGGTGGAATCGCGGTAACACAGACCAGCGAACACCTATCGTTGAAGACATCACTACGGTTGAGGCTGGTCGCGGTAAGCGTCTTGACCTCACCAACAAAGACGCTATCCTTCTTTACGAAACTGTTCACAACGAAGAACAGCCCGAAGTATTCTATGATTTTGTCCATACGCGAATCAATGTAACAGTTGATGCGCGAACAATGAGTGGGAGAAAGCATCTTATGAAGATTGAAGATGAGGTTCGGCGTATCATCCACAGCAAAAGAAAGGGCGATGGAGTCAATTTTGACCGATTACTCTATAAGATGAGAACTGACCTTTCGGATAGAACGAAGAGGCTACATCGCATGACCTTCCAAGTCGAAATAGTGATATTCTCGGAACTCATCGCGTAGGACAAGGCGGAGCAGATAATATGGCATCAACAGTGTATAAAGGCGACCTATCCGAAGTGACATTCGGTAAAGAATGTGGATTAGCATTAGCCTTTGATGGCTTCGGTGGACTTCGTTTCGCGACAAATGCCGCTGGCACTTTAATCACTTTCACAGGAGGAACGGAAGGTTTCTTCTCATCCGGCTCACTTTTGCGATACCCTGCTGGTATGCTTGTTGGTTCTCAACTTCGCGTTATTGGTGGTGGTAACTTCACTCTTGATGACAACGCTACCAAAGGCCATGTTTATACAATCGTCGCGAACAGTGGTGACACAATTACAGTTTCACCACCAATGAAAGAACTAAGCACCACATCAGCATCCGGTGATGAATTACTCATTGACACAATGGGGACACCGACAATTGATGTAGGAAGCACTTTCAACGCGAGTGCTAAAGCATCCGATGAATCAGTCCTCACTAACCAATTTATCGGTCTTGCCGCAACTGTTGGACTACCGGAAACCAAAGTGGAAGTGCGACGCGCTCACATTGTAGGTGTAGGCCGCGATGTTGTTATCCAAGAACCTCAACGCTTCTCCAATGAAGGCGGTTCTCTTGAAACAATGATGAACAGCGCGCGCTGGTTGTATTACGCACTTGGTCGCGAAGTTATTGACGAACCTGCGGCAGTCATCTCCGGTGACCCAACTGCAACATCATTCTTGGACATCGCCGCTGGCGACACTTATGTTGGCTACACAGGCACACTCTCTAACCTCTCCGCTGGTGAATACATCATCATCAAGGACAGCACAGCCACAGCATTCCCGAAAGACACACCTGCCGCCGCATCAAAAGAATGGGGTGCTGATGGTCTTGGTATAGATATGGAGAACACAGAACGAAACGAGATTCGTCAAGTTCTTTATGTTGACACAACAACTCGTCGCTTGCATCTTGAAGACCCTGTTGGATTCAGTCATACAACAGGATACACACTCAAGCGCGTAGCCTATGATACAGGTTCAAGTAACGGTTCACCGGATTTCGTCACCACCGCCGCCAACTACGGAACAATCACCAACCGCCAATCACGACTTCTGTTCTCCGGTGCAACCTTGCCAACCTTTTCAATCGAATCCAGCATACGAACACACAATGTTGGTTCATACAACGGCAACGCAACTGACGCTCTCGCTAACGAAGCCGCGCCCGGTTCCGCTAACGACAGCAAGCAACTTACGCGCGTTTGGAAAGGATGCAAAGTCAAGGACTTCTCTATCGCGGCAGACGCAGACGCAGAAGTAAAACTATCAATCAACTTCGATGCACTTTACTGCTACACTGACACAGGCCGTCTTGAAGATACCACACCTGCTAACAAAGGTGATAGATTCACAGCACATCGAATGTTTGAGAATACTGCTAACAGCGTTGTTAACCGCAAGAAGGCTGGTATCGCACCAAACACGGAGAAGCCATTCTTCTTTTACAACGGTGTTATCAGTTCATTTGGAATCAACATCGCGCAAGTCACCAACTTCTCATTAAGTGGTAACAACAACGCCGAAGCAATTTACACTATTCGCGGCAACAGCCAAGCAGAATCGCGAAACTCCGCTGGTCAATCTCTTGAGCAAATACCATTCGGTGGCTCACGCAATGCCAATCTTATGATTGAGAAGGCTATGGAATATGAGTTGAGTATGAGCGTCATTGCATCCGACCCGTTGATTTGGCATGAGTTCCGAACCAACAGAACACACGCGTTCACTGAACCTATCACACTCACATTGACGAAGGCTGGTCCGGGTACTGACCGCGAAGAGGTTATCATTGTCGTTGACGATTACATTATCACGGAAGCACCGCTTCCTATCCCCGAAGACAAGGGTGTTATCAAGAGCGAGTTGAAGATTATGCCGAAGCATGTTCGCGTAATCTCACACGACGCGTTCTTACATATGTGAGGTGAATGAAATGAATCCGTTTGAAATAAGTTGGAATATGATAAAAGGCGACGAAGATTGCGATGAATGTGGCAAAAAAGATTGCCGCTCAAAAAAATGCTGTGATAACTGCGGCAAAAGCAAGTGCGCTGAATGTATGGATAAAGGGTCGTGTGACTCATGAAAAGTATG